>Ga0265297_10000361_pt1 | contig 143541 bp, 142 predicted proteins | sample Munlanlwell13791_FD_192502 | JGI IMG/M metagenome (GOLD analysis project Ga0265297, IMG submission 192502) | Leachate microbial communities from a municipal landfill in Southern Ontario, Canada - Leachate well 137-91 | ecosystem: Engineered > Solid waste > Landfill > Unclassified | place... | reverse complement strand
CTCCTGCTGCCTGCGCCACCACGCATTATTTTACCTATGGTACGGATACCCTTACCGGCACAGCTACCCGTTGTACTACCAGCGCCGGAAAATCTCCTTCTTCGGGATCCGCTTATACCGTAACCCTTGTTTATTCTACATCTGCCTGGGGCGGAAGCGCGGGGTATTTCTAAAAGGAGCAGTTTTATAGAGGATTTGTAGAAGAGATAAAGGGTACGGAGAGACTTTACGCTTCTGGAATTGATCATCGTCATCGTCGGCGTCTTAGGCTAAAGATATCTTAGGGCAAATGCGCACCGCAGAGAGTGCCTACAACGAAGAATACGGCGCCTATACCGCAACCTTTGCTAACCTGGCAATCAGCGCTCCTGCTGCCTGCGCCATTTTTACTATGACGTTACGGACGAAGATATCTCCCCTTGGGTTCAAATTACCCCTTGCAACGGCAGTTTCACTAAGCCCTCTTCTTCGGCAACCTCTTATACCATAATCATTTTACTTTTACTACATCTGCCTGGGGCGGAAGCGTGGGGTATTATGAAGGTTTTTCCGTAATATTTATATTCTCGCCATCCATCTTATAAGACATATTTATGGAATATCAGGGGAGAGAAAGCTTTACTGTATTAGAAATAATTATTACAGTGGTCATTGTGGCGATAATAAGCGCGGTAGCCTTACCCGTTTATACGGGGATAAAAGAACGCTCCTTGGCTAAAGAAGCGAAAATGAACCTCAGGCTGATTGCGACAGCGCAAAAGGTATATCGAATGGATTGGGGGGCTTATTTTGTGTTTACCGGAAATGAAACTTCTGCGGCGAGCATTAATCGTGATCTGAAAACTTCAATTACGGAAGATAATTGGGATTACGCAATTGTCAGCGATAATTCCAGCTTTACCATTTATGCCGATAGAACAGGAAGCGGAGGTTACAAGGATTGTATTTATACGCTTACGCATAATGATGCTGATGGCGAACCTGATCCGAGCGGCGGAGTAGGCACCTGCCCATAAAAAGTAAAACCTAATTTTATAAAACAATGCCTTTATTTCCTCCAAGAAATAAGTGTAAAGTTAATTCTTTACTTGATAGAAATAAAGGTATCTCTTTACTTGAGATTATCGTAGTAGTTGTAATCCTGGGAATTCTAGGGGGCGTGACTTTTTTTTATTATACCCCTGCTAAAGAACACGCCATAGGTAAGGAAGCCAGGACTAACCTTAGGCTTATTCTTGCTGCTGAAAAGATATACCGCCTGGAGACAGGCAATTATTATCCTCCCACAGGAAACGAAAGCAATGCCACTGCCATAAACGCCAACCTGCGCCTTGATGTCAAAACCGACAAATGGGGTTATGCTATCTATAATAACGGCACCAGTTTTACGGCATATGCGGACAGAAACGGCACAGGAAGTTACCTGGACTGTCAGTATACTATAATGCAGAATGCTACTGATGGTGAACCGTCAGCAGGCGCTAGCTGTCCTTAGGTATCTAGGGAGATACAGGACGCCCCGTAGCATACTTTAACGCATCGGGGCTGTCCTTAGGTATCTAGGGAGATACAGGACGCCCCACACCATACTTTAAAATAATCGGGGCTGCCTTTAAGATAACTGCTTCCGGGGACCTGCAGGTAAAATGATGAAACAAGAAGGTATGACGATTTTAGAGATATTGGTTTCTATGCTTATCGTAGTATTGGTGATAACCGGAATGACCAATGTATTCTTTACAGCAAAACGGCATGTGCGGCGCACCAACCTCAAGATCCAGGCCGCAGAAATGGGTAAGGTCTTTATGGATTATCTGCCTATGCATATAAGGCAGGACACTTGGGATAACCTTACTTCTAATGCCCTCTCTCTTACCAATGTAAGCTTGCGTTATTGCAATAGCACAGTCAATAATACCGCGGGGCTGCCTAATTGCCCTACCAATTTATCTTTGAATGAAAACATCTCTTTCAATGCCACCTATGACATTACCTCTGTTTCGGGGACAGACCTGCGCAGGGTCATTATGAATGTTACCTGGAATGAGCATTAATAAAAGATCCGTTACTTTATTAGAGTTGGTGATTTCCATAGTTCTTTTGTCCATAGTGGTTTTAGTTTTTTCGGGGTTTGAACTGCTGGTTAATTCCATCCTTTTGAATTCTGACCGTAAGGCAAGGATACAGAATGAGGTATCGTATATCATGGAACATATGGACAAGGAAATCACCAAAACAATCGGAGATAATAGTAATGTTCCGGTTTCTACCGCAGGCATCAGTTCGGATAACGCAGTAGAGTTTTATGTGGATTTAAGCGCCACAAATGCCACGGGGGATGGCCAGAGGGCAACAGAAGGGGATTGCTGGAGGGCGTATCGTCTTAACAGCAATGAATTATGGTTTTGTCCCAACTGTACTGATAATGCTACTTGCACTACCTGTAGCCCTGCCTGGGGCAGCAGTGAGAATATATTAAGCAAGAAAATAACTGCTTTTACCGTGGGTAGTTATAACTCTAGTAATAATTATGTGGATATTACTGCGTTGACCGGCTGTTGGGACCCGGCACAAACTAAATCTACCTGTGGAAATACCGATAACCCCAGCATTACCTTGCGTACACGCATTAGGCTGCCCGCTGTAAGCACGAATTAAGTCCTCCTTCTTAATCTTTCCGCTATTATTATTTGCCAAAGACTATAAACTGTGTTAAATTTATTTGTTAAGGGGGTTAATTCGCAGACGGCCTTACGGCCTACACTTTATGTTCATCGCGAGATTCCATAAAGTGTCTGCTCATTAAGCTCGGGGCTGTCCTTCGATGTTTGAATAGACATAGGACGCCCCACATGATATTTGAACACGCTTGGGGCTGTCCTTCGATGTTTAGGGAGGCATAGGACGTCCCGTATGATATTTGAACACGCTTGGGGCTGTCCTCTAATAGTTTAGGGTGGTGTAGGACGCCCCACATGATAGTTGAACATGCTTGGGGCTGTAGCTCAGCTGGGAGAGCACCTCGTTCGCAACGAGGGGGTCAGGGGTTCGAATCCCCTCAGCTCCACCAAAATTTTCCGACAAGGAAAATTCCACTATGATCTTTTTCCGCTAAATTGAATGCCTATCAGAAGAGGGGTTTTAAACCTTACGTTAAGCTTGATTGTCTTCTTAGGATTATTTGCCGCTTGTATTTACCTGCCTAGATTTATTAAGTGTCCTGTCTTGCCTGTTTATGCGCAAAATACAGCCAAAGAGGCGCTTTTTTATCAAAAACTGGATAATAAGAATGTCCGATGCCAGCTATGCCCCAGGAGCTGTTTTATCCCGCAAGGCAGAAGGGGTTTTTGTGGGACAAGGGAGAACCAGGACGGTATCCTTTATACTTTAGTTTATGCTAAGCCCGTTGCCTTGCATATTGACCCCATTGAAAAGAAACCTTTATTCCACTTTTTGCCTGGTAGTAATACGTTTTCCCTGGCTACCGCAGGTTGTAATTTGCGTTGTAAGTTTTGTCAGAATTGGGAGATTTCTCAAAAGAATCCGGATGAGGTTAGCTATATAGGGCTTATGCCGCAAGAGCTGATTCAAAGAACAAAGGAAGCAGGCGCAGGGGTGATTGCCTATACTTATACGGAGCCGACCATATTTTACGAATATATGCTTGAGACGGCAAAACTTGCCAAACAGGCAGGCATAAGAAATGTAATGCATTCAAACGGGTATATAAATGAAGAGCCGCTGAAGTTATTGGCTTTATATATTGATGCGGCCAATATAGACCTGAAAGGTTTTACCGACGATTATTACCGGCAGATGACAGGAGGCAGCCTTGAACCGGTCTTAAGAAGCCTGAGGATATTAAAAGAAGCCGGGGTGCATGTAGAGATAACCAACCTGGTTTTATCAGGATATAACGACGATACGGATTCTATCAGGAAGATGTGCCTTTGGATAAAAGATAACCTGGGGATAGATACGCCTGTGCATTTTTCCCGGGCATTCCCCATGTATAAAATGACAAGCATTAATCCTACCCCTGAGGCAGCCCTTGAGCGGGCAAGAAGGATTGCCCTGGATTGCGGCTTAAAATATGTTTATATAGGGAATCTGCCAGGAAATCCGGCGGAAAACACCTATTGCCCAAAATGTGCCAGATTGCTTATTGAACGCAAAGGGTATTTTATCGTAGAGAATAATATTACCTGCGGTAAATGCCGGTTTTGCAAAGAGGAGATTAAGGGTGTCTGGAATTAAGTTTTTTATCAGACAGTCTTTTATTCTGGTTGTCGTCTACCAGCTGTTAGTTATCAGTTGTCTGGCTAAGAACATTAAAGAGTCGAATAGCGCAGGAAGTTTTTATCCTGATAACCCTAAGGAATTATCTAGAGTTATAGACAGGCTTCTTGAAGCTGTTAGCCCTGCATCTGTAGAAGGTAGGATTTTTGCCTTAATTCTTCCGCATGCGGGGCTGGAATTCTCCGGTGATACTGCTGCCTTTGGGTATAAGAGTATAAAAGGCGAAGACTATAATACGGTCGTATTGATTGCCCCCAGCCATTATCACCGGTTCAGCGGGGTTTCCGTTTATCCGCAAGGGGCATTCAGGACGCCTCTGGGTGATTTAGCGGTAGATGAAGAAATAGCGCATAAATTAATGGCATATAATAAGGAAGTCCTGTTTTTACCGGAGGCCTTTGCCAGGGAGCATTCTTTGGAGGTGCAGCTTCCTTTCTTACAGAGGGTTTCGCCGAATAGCCGTATAGTCCCTATAATCATAGGAGACATAAGCCTTGATTCCTGTAAAAGATTGGCTGCTGCTTTAAAGAAGGCAATCTCAGGCAGGCAGGATATCCTGGTTATTGCCTCAACCGATATGTACCATGGTTACGATTATGAAGAGGCAGAGGCAGTAGATAGTCGGACTCTTTCTTATTTGAGCCGGATGGATGCCGAAGAGATTTATCGCGGGCTCAAGGAAGGAAAATTGCAGCTTTGTGGGGGCTTGCCTGTGGTGGTTGCTATTTTATTAGTTAAAGATATGGGGTCGGATAAACTGATTACTTTAAAATACACTAACTCTGCGCAGGTAACCGGGAAAAAGGAGAAGGGGGCATGGACAGTCGGTTACGCAAGCTGTGCGATTTATGGATTAAAGCCAAAGGCAAATGAAGGCAGTGGGGTATTAATGAATAAAGGAGCGGTAGATATGCTGAATAAAATACAGAGGAAAAGGTTGCTTGAGATTGCCCGCAGCTCTATTGAATTATATTTAAGAGAAGGCAGGAAGGCAACCATTAAAGAGGAAGATGAGGCATTGAAGATTCAAACAGGCGCCTTTGTTACTTTGCATAAAAATGGGCAGCTTAGGGGGTGTATAGGAAATCTGATTGCCAGGCAGCCCCTATATTTAACTATCCGCGATATGGCTATTGAGGCAGCGACTGCTGACCCGCGTTTTTCGCCTTTAGAACCAGGGGAATCAAAGGATATAGAGATAGAGATTTCCGTGCTTTCACCCTTATTAAGAGTGGGTTCTGCGCAAGAGATAGAATTGGGTAAGCACGGCGTATTAATAAGAAAGGGGTTCCAGAGCGGAGTTTTTCTTCCCCAGGTTGCCTTAGAGACCGGATGGTCCAAAGAAGAATTTCTTTCCGTCCTTTGCGAACAAAAGGCCGGCCTCGCCCCTGATGCCTGGAAAGATAAGTCTACAGAGATTTATATTTTTACCGCAGAGGTATTCTCGGAAAAGAATTGAAGATATGGTTGGTCTTATCAGTATTTTTGTTACCGGCTTATTTTTAGGGTGCGGGCCATGCCTCTTAGGGTGCGGACCGCTGGTTATTTCTTATGCCGTAGGCACAGGCAGAAATGCAAAAGGAAGCCTTAAGCTATACTTTTTATTCTCTTTAAGTCGTTTGAGCGCGTATCTGTTCTTTAGTTTATCTTTCTTTCTCTTCGGTTCATTAAGCGCAAGGTATGCCTCTATAGCCAGGTATTTTTTCTTTGCCGGAGGGCTATTTATTATCTTTATCGGTTTGCTTATGGCAGGTGGAAAGGCTTTGGGGCATGGATTATGCAGGCGTTTAGGGGCAGTCTTCTTAGAGAAAGACAAAAAGACTATTATCATCTTAGGCCTGCTGATGAGCCTGATACCGTGTGCGCCTTTTCTTTCCGTGATGTCTTATATCAGCTTGGGCCGAGGTGGGTTATTCCTTGTTTTATCTTACGTCTTAACCTTTTGGCTTGGCACGGTTGTTTCTCCTCTTTTGCTGATGGTAATATCCGCCGGAAGGTTATACAGCGGGTTAATAGCAAAAGGAGGATACCTCAAGGTGTTCAATTTTATCTCCGGCTCGATAATGGTTTTTTTAGGGGTGCGCATGGCAACAAGCGCCATAACCTTATATTAAGAATATGCACAGGTTTTTTTGTAACTCTCAAGATATAACAAAAGATACCCTAAATATTACCGATTTAGATAAGGTGCATCACATACGGGATGTCCTGCGTATAAAAAAGAATGAAGTATTATCGATATCCGATGAGAAGAACAATGCCTATCTTTGCCGTATAGAAGAGTTTTATCCTGAACGTATCCGCCTGAAGATCAAGGCCAGGATAAAAGAAAAGGACTCAGGTGTTTCTTTGGCAGTTGCCTGCGCCATACCCAAGAAGGTGAAGATGGACGATATCATAGATAAACTCACCCAGCTGGGAGTTTCCAGGATTATTCCTATGCGCACCAGCCGGGTAATTGTCAAATGGGGCACGGAAAAAGAACATATGCATCTTGAGCGCTGGAGAAAGATTGCTCAGAGCGCCGCAGAGCAAAGCCAGGGTAACTATATATCGGCGGTTGATCCGGTAATGAATATAGAAGAAGTGATTGGTTCTTTTCTTGACTACGATTTGAAGTTGATACCGGCGTTATTCGGCAGGCGCCAGGATATAAAAGATGTCCTCGCGCAAAACAAACCCGGGAAAGTAATAGCCCTTATCGGACCGGAAGGTGATTTTTCCGGTCAGGAGATGCGCCTGGCCCAAAAGAATGGGTTTATCCCCATAACATTAGGCACCCGTGTATTGCGTGTTGATACTGCTGCTATTGCTTTAGCCGCTTCAGTTCTTATATATGCAAACCATTAAATTCTATACCTTAGGATGTAAAGTTAACCAGTACGAAACCCAGTTAATGCGCGAGCGCATCCTGCTTAGCGGCATCAGGGAAGAGAAGGGCGTAAACACGGCTGATTTCTGCGTCATAAACACCTGCACTGTAACCCACCGCGCAGATGCGGATTCCCTGAGTTCCATCTATCGGGCAAAGAGACAGAATCCTGAAGCCAAAATTATTGTTACCGGATGCCTGGCGGAGGCTGATGCGCAAAGAATAAGCGGTTTGGGAAATATAGATTTGATTGTCAGGAACAAGGATAAACAGATCATAGATACTTATTTAAATTCATTCCGCCGCTCTGGTCGTGAGAGAAAGACAGGCCAGGATAAAGAAAATAAAAGAGGAGGGATTTCTTATTTTGCCGGCCATACCCGCGCTTTTATTAAAGTGCAGGATGGCTGCGATAATCTTTGTTCTTATTGCAAGGTGCGCCTGGTGCGGGGTAAGTCAAAAAGCAGGGATTGGTCTCATATAATAGAGGAAGCAAGAAGGTTGGTTGAATCAGGCGTAAAAGAAATTGTGCTTTGCGGCATATGTTTGGGTTCTTACGGCAGGGATTTAAGTGCAAGGCTTAATTTGACCCAGTTAATCTCCCGGTTGGAAGATATCAACGGGCTGCTGCGTATCCGCCTTAGTTCTATTGAGGCAAAGGATGTATCCGGGGCATTGATTAAGAAGATGGCCTCTTCTTTGAAATTATGCCCTCATTTACACATTCCTATTCAGAGCGGGGATAATAAGATATTAAGATTAATGAAGCGCGGTATTACCCGGGAAGGCTACTTAAGGATATTTGATAAGGTCAGGAGACATATTCCGGGTATTGCTATTACTACTGATGTAATGGTAGGTTTTCCTCAGGAGGCCGAGGAGAATTTTTTAAATACGTTTAGGTTGATTAAAGAAGTCAGCCCTTTGCGTGTGCATATTTTTGGTTACAGTCCAAGAAAGGGTACTGTTGCCAGCAGGCTGTATGGTGCAATAAGCCCGAAGGTAATAGGTGTGAGAATGGAGCGCCTTAAGGAATTAGCAGAATCCTGCAGCATTAAATACAGGAGCAGGTTTTTAAATAAAGAAATAGCAGTGTTGATAGAAGGCCGGTATAAGGAGACAGGCCATTGGCAAGGATATACGGGTAATTATATGAAGATTGTTGTAAAGTCGAGGCAGGCCTTGGGCAATCAGCTCATACATAGAAAGCCTTACAGGGTTTTTAAAGATTATATGGAGGCGGAGATATAAATAGAGGTGCGCCTGATGAATTTTATTGACTAAAGGCAGTTTTTTGTATAAAATCAAATTAATCTAAGATATTGATCTTAAACCATATAGAGAGATCATGGTTATGCAGGAAAAAAGAGTAAAAATCCTCTGTCTATTTCTTCTATTCTTAATCTCATCCGTCCAGGCATCTTATCCTTCCGAAAAGCTTAATATTACCACTTATTATCCTTCACCTTACGGTGAATACCGCCAGTTACGCGTGCGGGGCAATACTTATTTAGGTACTACTATCACTTCCGGACATGTAGGTATAGGCACTACCAGTCCGGGGGTGGCGCTTGCTGTCTCAGGAAATTTTAATACCGGCAAACAAACAGAGAGCCAACTGACTTACGCCGGACAGGTGGCAATTGTTAATAATACCGCCCCGCAGATAGATTTCATTGATACTGATCATAATGACTGGGCAATACATGTGAATGGCAATTATATGTATTTTATCCGCAGCCCTTGGGAGTACGCTGAATTAATTATAGACGGGGCAGGGAATGTAGGGATAGGAACAGGGCCTTCTGCCAAACTGCACGTGGCAGGTACTGCTCAGTTTGATGGGGATGTGACCGGGCTCACCTTAGACTGTACTACTGTTACTGGTTCAAGCACTAGCACAGGCGCTGGATGGAAATCTGCCACTGCCACTTGTGCTTCAGACTATGTGCTATTTGGCTGCGGTGATGGAAGCACTTTTTCCGATGAGCACTGGGGTCGTTATGTCTATCCTAGCGCAGCCGATACTTGTACTGCTGGAGTCTGGAGGAACACTGGTACTGCCAGCGTTACTTATTATGCATATGCCCGCTGCTGCAGGATTAGATAACTATATTTTTTAATTATATGTGCAAGGCCAGTAAAATATACGGCTGTATTGCTTTCTTAGTTATTTTTTTATGCCCGCGAGGAATATTTGCCGCGGATGAGATCACTATCACTACCTACCATCCTTCCCCTGCAGGGCAATATAAAAAATTGACAACACGCAGTAATACTTATTTAGCTACTGATTCTGGGCACGTAGGCATAGGGACCACCAGCGCAGGAGAAAATTTATTGATAAGCGCCACCTGGAATTTGGCACTTCCTCCTGGCAGTCAGATGACTTACGGAGGGGAGATGGCTATTATTGGCGATAAGCCCCAGATAGACTTTATTAATACTAACTATACTGATTGGGCAATACATGTGAATGGCGGTAAGATGTATTTCATCCGCAGCCCCTGGAATTACCAGGATTTGGTTTTAGACGGGGCAGGGAATGTAGGGATAGGTACAGATTATCCGGCAGCTAAATTGCATGTAGCAGGTACTGCGCAGTTTGACGGTGCTATTACAGGTTTAAGCCTGGATTGCCTGACAATCCCCAATTCTTTGCTTATAAACACCGCGGGTTTTCGAACCGTTTCTTCATCCTGTCCTACAGGATATACTATGGTTGGTTGCGGTGACGGAAGCACTTTTGGAGGGGAACATTGGGGCAGGTGGACTCAGATGGATTCTAACGGTTGCACTGCAGGGGTATATAAAGTAGCCGGCACCTACTACTGTCTTTATGTGGTGTATACCCGTTGTTGCCGGGTAAAATAAATGACACAGTGAGCTTGTTTATGTTGATAAAAAAAGCTAAAAGGTGGTTGATTGCAGGGACTATCAGTATCGGTATCAGTTTACTCTTTTCTTTGCTTTTTGCGGATGAACAGCTAAGCGTTGTAACATTTTTTCCTTCTCCTTACGCAGATTACAGCCAATTGACCGTAACAAATAACGCTTATCTTGCTGTGGATGCCGGTAATGTCGGCATTGGTACTACCAGCCCCGCGCAGAAACTGGTTATATATGGAGCTTCTACCGGTAATTACGCATCAAGTCAGATGTCCGGCGGGGGGCAATTGGCACTTGTTTCTGATGCCCCCCAGATAGACTTTATTGATACCGATGGTAACGATTGGGCGATACATGTCAACAGTAACAAGATGTATTTTATCCGCAGCGGCTGGAATTACACTGATTTAGTCTTAGACGGAGCAGGGAATGTGGGGATAGGCACAGATACTCCGGCTGCCAAGCTGCATGTGGCAGGTACTGCTCAGTTTGATGGGGATGTTACCGGCATTACGCCTACCTGTGTAACTGTTACTGCTTCCACGACAGGCACGGGTTGGAAATCTGTCTCTCAAAACTGCTCTGCGGGCTATACCATGACTGGTTGCGGTGACGGAACCACTTTTTCAGGTGAGCATTGGGGCAGGTATACCCAGATGGATGCCAACGGCTGCACTGCCGGGGTATATAATGCAGGCGGTTCTTCATCTACTTATTATGTTTATGCCCGCTGCTGTAAAATATAATAATCAAGAATAAACAAGTCCTTGTTTAGAATCACCCCACAAGAAAACCATCGAGGGGACGGTTCTCCTGCATAGAACTTATTGTCATAATTATGGTTACGAAGGTGGCTTTATTTGTGCTCTTAGGGGCAGGCCCCTCAGGTCCTTATCCCCGCAGCTAAGCACTTCGTAGATTTTTTCGAAATCTACTTTCTAGCTGTCGGGGATTAATTCGCACAGATAACTTATGTCGGCTTCGCCTCCATAAGTTATGTGCTCATTAAGAAAGCGCTTTCCTTGACACCTAAGTATTTATATGCTATACTTTTACAAATTTCGCATGATATCAGAAAGGGAAGACAATGCTTTCGGCTATCATAAAACAGCTGAACTGGGTGGATGTTTTTATTCTAATCGTCTTGCTGAGAATAATTTACATCGCAATAAAAAACGGTTTATTCCCGGAGCTCTTTAAGCTTTTAGGGACTGTATTTGCGTTATACCTTTCCTGGCATTACTATTCCCGTTTATCAGAGGCCATTTCCGGACGCCTGTCTTTAACCGGGGCAAGCCTTCAAACTGTAGCGCTTTTAATCTTCTTAGGTCTGGCATCTGTGGGTTATCTTTTTTTTGGGCTGCTCAGGCGGATATTTTGCCGGCTGTTTAAAATGGAGTCCCTGCCTAAATTGGATAAATGGGGCGGTTTTATTTTAGGTATAGCCAGAGGGCTTATTTATTGCGGAATGCTGCTTTTTATGTTTGCTATTTCTCCTATTCCTTACCTGAACCAAAGCTTAGGCCGCAGTTATTTTGCTGCCCAGGTCTTAGAGGTGCCTAATCGCGTATATACTCTGCTATGGCAGGTAGTAGTGTCTAAGTTTATGCCGAATGATAAAATCAATGAACAGCCTTTTAAGGTCAGCAACAGCCTGAGCCAAAAATGAAATTATCCTTCCTTTACGCGCAGGCCGTTAAGTTCGGAAAGAAATACGACCCCCGGCCCAAGGGCGCGATATCCGCTTATGAAGATACAGCCATACTTTACGGTTCTCCAGATACACAAATAAGGAAAATATTAGTAGGTATTGATATAGATGCCGCGGAATTACTCCTGGCAGATAAGATCAGGCAGGAGGAGGGATTGGATCTGGTGATTTCTCATCATCCGGAGGGGAGGGCGTGGGCTAATTTCTATCAGGTGATGCAGCTGCAGGTGGATATGCTCGAGGCCTTAGGGCTTGCCCGTAAGGCTGCCCAGCAGTTTATCGACGAAAGAAAGGCAGAGGTTGCAAGGAGGGTGATGCCGCAAAACCATACGCGTTCGGTTGATGTAGCCAGGATCTTGAAGATGCCCTTTATGTGCGTACATACCCCGGCGGATAACCATGTTTACGCCTACTTAAAAGGCCTGTTTAAGAAAGAAAAACCCAGACAGGTAAGAGACATAATAAAGATTTTATCCGCTATCTCGGAATATAAAACAGCGGCAAGAGAATCAACAGGCCCTAAGATTACTTTAGGAAGCCCCTTGCGGGGGGTAGGAAAAATATTATTAGAGATGACCGGCGGAACCGAGGGGCATAGCGGCGTATTTGCGAAGATTTACCCTTTAGGCGTGCGCACCCTGGTTTCCATGCATCTGGGGGATGAGCATTTTAAGAAAGTAAAGGATGCCAACTTAAATGTAGTGATCGCCGGGCACATCTCCTCGGACACGCTGGGACTTAACCTCCTGTTGGATAATATTGAGAAGGCAGCAGGTGAGGAACTTGAGGTAGTCAGTTGTTCAGGTTTCAGGCGTTTCCAGCGAGCCCATAAAAGACATAATTAGTCTGTATCCGTTATCTGTAGTCAAATAGCTTAGATATATTAAATAAATGCCAGGACTCATACCCGAAAATATCTTGGAAGAAGTTCTCGGCCGTGTCAATATAGTGGAGGTTATCTCCGGCTATATCCCTTTAAAACGCGCCGGCCGCAATTTCAAGGCAGTATGTCCTTTCCACCATGAGAAGACCCCTTCTTTCATGGTCTCTCTAGACCGTCAGATATATCACTGCTTTGGATGCGGGGCAGGAGGCAATGCCTTTCACTTTTTAATGCAGTATGAACATATGGAATTCCCCGAGGCCGTAGAAACCCTGGCTAAGAAGGCAGGGGTCATCCTTTCGTATGAACAGGGGGGAGAGAATAAGAAAGAGGGCTTGATTACCCAGCTTTATAAGATAAACGAACTGGCCAGCGATTTTTATGCCAGGGCGCTTATTTCTCCCCAGGGGGCGCCAGCCCGGGATTATCTCCTGAAACGCGGCATAACTGAACAGACAATGAAGTCATTAAGATTAGGTTATGCCGTAGAGAAATGGGATGCCTTGCTTTTATACCTGCGGGGGCAAGGTATCAGCCTCGCTCTTCTTGAAAAGGCCGGCCTGATTATCGCTAAAGAAAACGGCGGCTATTATGACAGGTTCCGCAGCCGGATAATCTTTCCGCTATTTGATATCAAGTCCAGAATAATCGCTTTTGGGGCAAGGATACTTTCATCAGGCGTAGAGCCGATGGCTAAATACGTGAATTCACCGGAAACGCCTATCTATATAAAAGGAAACAACCTATACGGGCTTAACTTTGCCAAAGAAGCAGTCAGGCAGAATGATTACCTGGTGATGGTAGAAGGCTATATGGATTTTATTATGCCTTACCAGTCGGGTCTAAAGAATATAATTGCTTCTATGGGGACTGCCCTTACTTCTCAGCAGGCCCGTTTGATAAAGCGTTTTACCCCAAACGTGATAATAGTCTATGACGGAGACAGCGCCGGCCAGTCAGCGACCATAAGGGCCCTGGATATATTTATAGAAGAAGATATGAATGTCAGGGTGGTGGCACTGCCGGAAGGCTATGACCCTGATTCTTTCTTGCGTAAAAACGGCATAGACGACTTCCGCATGCGCATAGAGCAGGCAGAGGGCCTGGTGGATTACAGATTGCGTTTGTCAAAGTCCAGGTGCGATATAAAAACCCCGGAAGGAAAAGCCAGGGTCGCCGCTGAAATACTGCCTTTGATTAAGAAGTTTAAGAACGATATCCTGCGCGCCGAATATGCCAAGAAGGTGGCTGAGGAGATAAATGTCGCGGAAAGAGATATATTAAACGAGATGCATAAGATCAAGAATCCTGCCAGCGACAAGGGTTTTTTGTCCCCCTCAAAGAATAGATCAGTTATTCAGCCGACGGAGAAGCTGTTGATAAAATTGATGCTTGAGGAAGCAGGGGTAATCAGCCGTATCCGGCAGAATCTTGAGCCGGCTGATTTTCAGGATGAAAAGGCGGCGCGTCTTGTCTCGGTAATGTTTGATTTAGTCTCTCAAGGCAGGCGTGTAGAGCCGAGTGCTCTTATAAATTATATAAGTGACGAGGGGATATCCGAGATTGTCTGCGAGTCGGCCTTATCGCCCGCCATACCCGAACAGGAGCGGGAGGGTGTGATTTGCGATTGTATACAGCGCCTGAAGAAAGAAAAAATGCGCCTTAAGAAGCAATACCTGCACGAAGAGATAAAAATGGCCCAGCAGTTAGGAGATGAGGAAAGGATTAATGCCCTGATGCAGGAATTCCATAATTTAATCAGAGGAAGGTGAGCATGGCTATAATCATCAAGAAGAAGGAATACACGAAAAAGGATTTTCAAAAGATTATTATCCTCGGCAGGCAAAAAGGCTATCTTACTTACGATGAGGTGAATGACCTCCTGCCGCAAGGAATATCCTCTTCCGAAGATATTGATGAGATCCTGGATTTACTGGGAGGTGAAAATATACCCGTAGTAGAGGGCCAGGAGGAAAGGGTAGCGGAGAAAGACGCCCCGGTGCTTAAGGAAGATAAGGAAGAGAAAGAAGATAAAGAGGACGCAGGAGAAGAGCAGCCCAGGCCGGAAGAAAGGTTTCTGCCCCTGGATGATCCGGTTAAGATGTACCTGAAGCAGATGGGGTCCATATCTTTGCTTACCCGGGAAAATGAGATTGAGTCCGCTAAGAAAATAGAGGAGGCGGAGGTTAAGTTTAAACGCGCGGCCCTGGCTACGGACTTTGCATGCCATGCGATAATGGCGGTGGTCAACGGTATATTCTCAGAAAGCATAAACTTAGAAGATGTGGTTAAGGAAGGGATAAAACTTAAAAAATACAATATCATCAAGCGTTTCAAGAGGATTAGCCAGCAGTTAAAGGCAACCCGCAATAAATCCAGGAGGCTTGAACTTTTGATGAGTTTTAATTTTACCACTTCCGTAGTCGAGATAGTGGTGCGTAACCTTAATTTATTGGTCAGGGAATTAGAATTATTGGAGCGCAGGAGGGCATCCTGCCCCAAAGGCGAAAGAAAGAAGCGTGCTCAATGGGATAGCCGCCGGCGCGTCATTTTAAGGGAATTCGGGGAGCCGTATCCTAAGATAAAAGAGCAGATGAAGATTATCCGGGGCACCCAGGTCAGGTTTAACCGCACTAAAAAGCAGCTGGTGGAGGCGAACTTAAGGCTGGTGGTAAGCATCGCCAAAAAATACACTAACCGCGGGCTTTCCTTTCTGGATCTGATCCAGGAGGGGAATATCGGCCTTATGCGGGCTGTAGAAAAGTTTGAATACAAGAGAGGTTATAAATTCTCAACTTACGCCACTTGGTGGATAAGGCAGGCCATAACCCGCTCTATAGCAGATCAGTCCCGTACCATCAGGATACCCGTGCATATGACCGAGACAATAAACAAGATTATACGCGTATCCCGTATCTTTGTTCAGGAGCATGGCCGCGAACCCAGCCCTGAAGAGACTGCACAGAAGATAAGGATGCCGCAGGAGAAGGTAAAGTCAATATTGAAGATTGCCCAGGAGCCCATATCTTTACAGATGCCTATCGGAGATGAGGGGGATACACATTTTGGGGATTTTATTCAGGATAAGAAAGCAGTCTCTCCTGCCAATGCCACTGTCCATAACATGCTAAAAGAAGAGATGAACTCCATACTGGATACCTTGACGGATAAGGAAAAAAAGATATTGGTGCTGCGTTTTGGTATAAATGACGGATGCCCGCGTACCCTGGAAGAAGTGGGGAATGTATTCAAGGTAACCCGGGAGAGGGTGCGCCAGATTGAGGCCAAGGCCTTGAAGAAGTTAAGGCACCCTACCCGCTCAAGAAGGCTGCGCAGTTTCCTGGATGCTACCCTGGCTCATCAGCGGGATTATTAAGCCCCTGTTATACGGCCTGCCCTTTGGTTTTGCCTAAATTTTATCTTGCCAAGATAAGTATAAAATAGTATTATATACTATTAAGTTTTTTCTTTTTAGCCTCTAATACCCTCGGAGTATTGAGGTTATTTCTGCGCACAAAAGAGGGGGCAGTTTGCCATCTTCGGGCCCATAGCTCAGTGGTAGAGCAGGTGACTCATAATCACTTGGTCGGAGGTTCGAACCCTTCTGGGCCCAGGGTTGATAGATTAAATTGGCGTCAGTCGGGTGAGAACCGACGACCAAAAAAGGGGTGTGGGAATAAAAAAATCAGGGCGATTGGCTCAGCTGGTTAGAGCGTTGCGTTCACATCGCAAAGGTCAGAGGTCCGAATCCTCTATCGCCCATTAATAAAAAGGAGGTTTTTTTAGTTGTCCGCGACCAATCTCAAAGAACAAATAACTAACCTTGTGCGTTTGCAGTCTTTAGACGGGGAGATTTACGCTTTTAAACAGGAAAAAGAATCAAAGCCTGTAGAGATAAAAAGCTTAGAAACAGCATTTGAAGAAAAAAAGCAGCACTTAGCTGCCCTTGAAAAGCAATCCCTGGATTTACAAAAACAGAAGAAAGAAAAAGACCTGGAGCTTGCCACTAAGGAGGATGGGGTAAAGAAATTACAGTCACAGCTTTATTCGCTGAAGACCAATAAGGAATATCAGACCATGCTCCAGCAGATAGGGGATGCCAAGGCTGATGCTTCGGTAATTGAAGATAAAATACTGGAATTCTTCGAGAGTATGGATAAGATAAAGCGCGATATTGATACAGAAAAACAAAGACTGCAGGAGGAAGAAAAGGCATTCAATGAACAGAAGAAAAAAATTGAGGCCAGGGTAAAAGAGATTGACGAACAACTGGCGCAATTAGATGCGCAACGTAAACAGGTCATCCCGGGTATTGAACCGAAAATGCTGGCACAGTATGAAAGGATATTGAACAGCCGTGACGGCCTGGCGATAGTAGGGGTTAAGGATAATTCCTGCCAGGGGTGCAATATGTTTGTTCCTCCTCAGGTGATAAACCTGATCAAGATGTATGAGCGTATTATTACCTGTGAGGTTTGCAATCGTATTCTCTATATTAGCGAAGACGCGTGATGGGTGGTTAGTTTAAAAAGATATCCGATGAAGCGGCTGGAAATTTATATTGACGGTGCGTCAAAAGGAAACCCGGGCCCAAGCAGTATAGGGGTGATTATCTGCCGGGACGGCAAGACGATAAAGAATATAGCCAGGTATATAGGCAATGCCACGAATAACGCCGCAGAATACACTGCTTTGATTTTTGCTTTGCAGGAGGCCTTAGCCTTAGGGGCAGAGAGCGTGAATATAAATACCGACAGCCAGCTTTTATGCCGTCAAGTCAGGAAGATTTACCGGGTAAGAAATGCCGGTATAGCCAAGCTGTATAATAAGGCTGTAGGCCTTATGGATAATTTTAAGGAAGTTAACGTTAAACACCTGCCAAGGCATGAGAATGTCGGGGCGGATAAATTGGCGAATATTGCGGTGCGCAAGGGCATTGCGCAAGGATATTCTTTACTAGACGGATAGGCAGAAGGTGGTTGCTTCCTGCTTCTTTGTTTCGCAAAACGCGACAAAGAAACAGGAAGAGGAAAGTCCGGGCTCCGGAGGGCAGCGCGCTCTGTAACACAGAGCATCTCATCGCGCAAGTTGTAAAACTTGCGCGGCGTGGTAGGGAAAGTGCCACAGAAAATAGACTGCCCCATTTTTATAAAGAAAATGGGGCGAGGGTGAAAAGGCAGTGTAAGAGACTACCGCAGGCTCTAGCGATAGGGCCTGGCTCGGAAAACCCCGCGTGGAGCAAGGCTAATTTTAACCACCCAGGCTGCCTTTGGCAGCGTAAAAACGGCCCGTTTGAAGTCTTTAAGAAGGCTTGCCTTTTTAAAGAGGGTGGTGAGGGTAAGCTGCTTGAGCTAAGGCAGCAATGCTTTAGCCCAGAGAAATAATCACTAGCGATGCGGGTTATCGCATCAAGACAGAACCCGGCTTATTCTGCCTATCCGTTTATTAAAAGTGTCAAGGTATTAAAGTTATTTTGATACCTTGACACAAACATTAAGGAGGATGCAAATGTCAGGTCATTCAAAATGGAAAACGAATAAAGGCAAAAAAATGGCGGCGGACGCTGTTAAAGGGGCAAAATACACCAAGATTATCAAGGAATTGACTATTGCCGCGCGTGAAGGGGGAGGTAATCCCGATACTAACAGTAAACTGCGCGCGGTGATTGCCAAGGCCAAGGAAGCGAATATGCCTTCTGATAACGTGAAGATGGCGATAAAACGCGGGACAGGAGAATTACCCGGCGTAGTTTATGAGTCTGTAATGTATGAGGCCTATGGCCCGGGTGGGGTGGCACTACTGGTGGATGTCCTGACGGATAACAAAAACCGCACCAGTGCTGAAATACGCAATATCATGTCCAAGAAAGGCGGCAGTTTTGCCGGCACAGGTTCGGTGAACTGGATGTTTACCAAAAAGGGGTATATTATTATTGATAAGGAGAAGGCCAAGGAAGAAGAACTTATGTCTATTGTCCTTGATGCGGGAGCGGAGGATATGAAATCCGACGATAAGAATTACGAAATCACTACGTCAGTAGAAAACTTGGAAAAGGTTAAACAGGCCTTGCAGGATAAGAAAATAGCCTGTCAGACTGCTGAATTGACCATGGTGCCGTCTTCTGTTGTTAAGGTAGCCGGCAATGATGCCAAGCAGGTGTTGTCTTTAGTCGAGGCCTTAGAGGACCATGACGATGTCGAGGCGGTTTATGCTAATTTTGATATACCAGATGAAATCTTAGAAGAAATGGCGAACAGCTGATATGAGGATACTGGGTATAGACCCGGCGCTGACAATAACCGGCTATGGAATAGTGGATGCCTTAAACAAGGAAGTGGCATTATTAGAGGCTGGTGTTATTAAGACCTCACCCCGGGATAGTACGCCTGATCGTTTAAACAAGATACATACAGCGGTGATGAAGTTAATACAGGACACTCATCCGGGGGTAATGGTCCTGGAAAAACTTTACGCGCATTACCGCCACCCTACCACCGCTTATCTCTTGGGTCAGGCCAGAGGAGTAATTTGTCTTGCCTGCGCCGAAAAAGGTATACCTTTAGTGGAATATGCCGCAACGCGGGTAAAAAAGGCAGTTTGCGGCTTAGGCCTTGCCTCAAAAATCCAGATCCAGCGTACAGTGGCGGATATATTTAAACTGCGCAGCCTCCCTAAGTATAACGATGTTACAGATGCCCTGGCTTTAGCTATTGCCCATAGCTATATGCTAAAGTCAAAGATATGACCCGGCCAGGCGGATGAAAGGAATCGAAGTATGATTGCGCGGATTTCAGGTGAAGTGGCTGAGAGAGGGGATAATTACCTGTTGGTAAGCGTAGGGGGTATTCATTATAAGGTGCTTATACCCATGACTGTGATGCAGCGGGTGTGCGAAAATGTACCTGAGGGTAAAACCGTAACTTTAATTACTTACCATTATTACCAGGTTGAGCCTACAAAAAGCACCCCGGTTTTAATCGGCTTTTTAAACGAAGTTGAAAAGGAGTTCTTTGAATCTTTTATTACTGTCTCCGGTATAGGCCCGCGTGCGGCATTACGGGCTTTAAGTGAGCCTATCTCTCTGATAGCCAAGGCCATAGAAGAGGAAGATATAGATTTTCTTAAGTCCCTGCCGGGGATAGGTCAGCAGAGGGCTAAGGAGATTATTGCCAAGCTTCAGCATAAAGTAGGGAAATTCGGGCTTATCCAGGATGCTAAGGTGACGCCGGTTGGCGCAGGGATAAAAGGCATAGAAGAGGATGCCCTGGCAGTATTGATGCAGCTGGAATATAAAAAGACCGAGGCTTCAACGATGATTAAAATGGCGTTGGCGAAATCCCCCGGCATTGAGACTACCGAAGAGCTATTGAATGAAGTTTATAAGCAGAAAAAATTAAAATAAACATGGCAGAGGATAACTTAAAGACAGTGATCGAGGCCTTGATTTTTTCAAGCGACAAGCCCCTTGCCTTAGAACAGATGCGCCTTGCTTTGGATAATCTAGACCCTGCAGAAATACGCAAGGCTATAGAAGAGCTGTCTATGGAATACGAGAGGTTAAACCGCGGCATACGCATCGTGGAAATTGCCGGAGGCTTTCAGATGGTCACTGCCCCTGCCTCAGCCGTATTCCTGAAAAAACTATACCGCCAGCGCCGGCAGGATAAACTTTCTATGCCTGCTCTTGAGACCCTGGCAATCATCGCATATAAACAGCCGGTGACAAGGCAGGATATAGAGACCATACGTAATGTCAATATAGACGGGATGGTGAAGACCCTTTTAGATAAGGGGTTGATCCGGGTTTCCGGGCGCAAGAAAGCGCCTGGCCGGCCTAAGGTTTACGGCAGTAGCCGGCAGTTCCTGGAATACTTCGGATTGAAATCCCTGGATGAACTTCCTAAAATAGAGGAATTTTTGAAAAGGGGATCTGTAAAGGATGCACCCGGCATGCCTGAGGTAGCAGAAGGGGCCAAGCCTGATATACCTAAGGCTGAAAATACCCCAGAAGGAGGGGAGAAAAATGGAACTTAAGAAGTTGCGCAGGAAAATAGACAGGGTTGATGAGAATATAATCAGGTTTTTAAATATGCGCGCTGCGCTGACAAAGGATATAGCCGAAGTCAAAAAAATAAAAGGCAAGGGTGCTTATTCCCCACAGCGGGAGAGAGAAGTCTTAAGAAGGGTCGCCCTGTTAAATAAAGGCCCCCTTCCAGAGAAATCACTGGAGGCAGTATACCGGGAAATCATGTCTTACAGCCTTTCATTAGGCAGAAACCTTAAGGTAGCTTACTTGGGCCCTGAGGCAAGTTTTAGCCATTTGGCTGCCCGTAAGAGGTTTGGTTCGCAGGTGGAATATGCCTCTTGTAATAGCATTACCGACGTATTCCTTGAGGTCGAGCGGGAGAATGCAGATTACGGGGTTGTCCCCATAGAGAATTCCGTGGAAGGGGCAGTCAGCCACACCCTGGATATGTTTGTAGATTCAGATTTAAAGATATGCAGTCAGGTCATACTGGATGTGGCACATAACCTGTTGGCGAATTGCCCAATGGGCAAAATAAAAAAGGTCTATTCTAATCCTCAGGTTTTCGGGCAGTGCCGTATCTGGCTTAAAGAGAACCTGCCTGAGGCAGAACAGATCGAGGTTTCCAGCACTACCCGTGCCGCACAGATTGCCGCAAAGGAGAAATACAGCGCCTGTATTGCCTCAGTCCTAGCGGCCAAGGTGTATAAGTTGAAGATGGTTTCTTCTGACATAGAAGATTCATTGCATAATGCTACCCGTTTTCTGGTTATAGGCAGGGCCGATGTCGCCCGCACAGGAGACGATAAGACCTCGATTATTTTCTCTATTAAGGATAAGGTAGGTGCGCTCTATGATATGCTTATTCCTTTCAAAAAACATAATATCAATTTGACCAAGATCGAGTCCCGGCCGTCTAAGAAGAAGGCATGGGATTATTATTTCTTCGTGGATTTCACGCGGCATAAGGATGAGCCTCGGGTAAAGAAGGCGCTTACGGAGCTGGAAAAGAAATGTACTTTCCTTAAGGTTCTGGGTTCATATCCGGTAGGCGAATAACTGAAGGGGTAAAGATAGAGAAAGACGCTTATGAAGATAAAAGATTTGATCCGAAAAAACATATTGGGGATAACCCCCTACGTACCCGGTAAACCCATTGAAGAGACCCGCAGGGAGATGGGTTTGAAAGAGATTATTAAGCTGGCCTCTAACGAAAACCCTTTGGGGGTTTCTCCTATGGTGATTTCAGCTATCAAGAAGAATATTAAAGGGCTGAACCGTTATCCGGACAGCCAGGGATTTTACTTAAAGAGAAGGCTCGCCCGGTATTGGAGTATAGACCCGGCGGGGATTGCCTTAGGCAATGGGTCGGATGAGCTTATCGATATCATTATAAAGACCTTTGTCGAGGAAGATGAGAATATCATCACCGCAGACACGACTTTCTTGGAGTATGAAATTTCTTCTCTGGTGAATAACCGTAAGGTTATTACTGCGCCTTTGCGTTATTTTAAATATGATCTGCCAGCCATCAGAAAGAGGGTGGATAAAAAGACCAAACTTATTTTTATCGCTAATCCGAATAACCCGACAGGCACGTATGTTACGCATTACGAATTGAGCGATTTTATTTTAGGGCTGCCTGAAAACGTGGTGGTGGTCTTAGACGAAGCCTATGACGCATTTATCGATGTCAATGATTTCCCTAAGAGCCAGAGTTATCTGAATAACAAAAACATCATAATCTTAAAGACCTTCTCTAAGGCATATGGCCTTGCGGGCCTGAGGCTCGGTTATTGCCTGGGGAAGCCGGAATTTGTTTATTACATGGAAAAGGTCAGGCAGCCTTTTAATGTTAATTCCCTGGCCCAGGTAGCAGCCATTGCTGCGTTAGATGACAGGAAGTTTTTTGAAAAGACCAGAAAGGCCGTGCTTGAGGGTAAGCGATTCCTTTATGAGGCATTGAGCAGGCAGGGGGTAGGTTATGTGCCTTCGGTAGCCAATTTTATACTTATAGATACAGGCCGAGACAGCGCCGGTGTCTTTAAGGATATGCTTAGATTCGGTGTCATAGTGCGGGATATGAAACAATACGGGCTTAAGAACTTTATCCGCGTTACTATCGGCACCAGCCGGGAAAACGAAAGGTTTGTAAAGGTCCTGCGTAAGGTGTTCTAACCTTGTTCGTTAGTCCGTTTTAGTCTTGTTTTGACACAGGGAGGAAGATAAATGATCATAGTTTTGCGTCCGGATGCTACAGAAGAACAGATAAACCACATCATAGAAAAGGTCAGCAAATTAGGGCTTACCCCGCATCTTTCCAAGGGTAAAGAGCGGACTATTATAGGCGTGATCGGCCCGGAGGATATCCTGCGTGTAACGCCGCTTGAGGTTTTTCCCGGTGTTGAGAATGTCTTGCCGGTTTTAGCGCCCTATAAACTTGTTTCGCGTGAATTCCGTAAGCAGGATTCTTTAATCAACTGGGGTAAAGGTGTTGAGGTGGGGGGAAAAAGAATAGTGCTTATTGCAGGGCCATGTGCCGTAGAAAATAAGGATACCTTGCGCGCGATTGCGCTGGCGGTAAAAAAGGCCGGGGCAAGCGCCTTACGCGGGGGTGCGTTTAAACCGCGTACCTCTCCGTATAGTTTTCAAGGACTAGGGGAAGAGGGCTTAAGGTATTTAAAAGAGGTGGGTGATGAACTAGGGATGGTTACCGTCAGCGAAGTAATGGACCCTCGCGACGTAGGGTTGGCTACTCGTTATGTGGATGTCTTACAGATAGGCGCGCGCAATATGCAGAATTTTAACCTTCTGAAGGAGGTGGGCAGCACAAAAAAGCCGGTATTATTAAAACGCGGGCTTTCTTCTACCGTTAAGGAGATGTTGATGTCTGCCGAATATATACTATCGGGAGGGAATTTTAATGTTACGCTTTGCGAGCGTGGGATACGCACTTTTGAAGAGTCCACGCGTAATACCCTGGATATAAGTGCCGTGCCCGTGGTTAAGCAACTTTCGCATCTGCCTATTATAGTTGACCCCAGCCACGCAGCGGGCAAATGGGGGCTGGTGGCTGCGCTTTCCAAGGCTGCGGTTGCCTGCGGGGCAGACGGTTTAATCATTGAGGTGCATACGCACCCTGAAGAGGCGCTTTCTGACGGGGCGCAGTCGCTTTTACCTTCCAATTTTGCAAATTTAGCCGGGGAATTAAAAGGCCTGGCTCAGGTCATCGGCAGGGATATCTGAAATGAAGAATTTCAAGAAAATAGCTATAATCGGGGTGGGGTTGATCGGAGGGTCTTTGGCCCTGGTTATAAGAAAGCGCTATTCCCATGCTGAGATTATCGGGGTCACCCGCAGTAAGAAAACCCTTCGTCTGGCCAAGAAAATGGGCGCTATTGACAAAGGTTTCCAGGATGTTTCTGGTATAGGCGATGCGGAATTGGTTGTTTTTGCTGCACCGGTTGAGACAATCATAAGATTAGCGCAGGAGGCAGCCGGTATTATCAGCCCGCGTTGTTTAGTTACCGACGTAGGCAGCACAAAGGCTGCGATAACAGAGAAGCTTCAGGGGCTTTTCCCTCTATACGTCGGAAGCCATCCTTTGGCGGGGCTGGAAAAACAGGGTGTTCTAAATGCCAATGCCGGTATTTTTAAAGGGGCATCCTGTGTCCTTACCCCTACCAGGCATACTGATAAGTCTGCTTTAGAGGGTATAAAATCTTTCTGGAAGGCAATAGGCTGCAGGGTAGTTTTACTTAGTCCGGAAACGCATGATAAGATGTTTTCTTTTTTAAGCCATCTGCCTCATGCCGTGGCCTTTTCCCTGATAAATACCGTGCCGGATGAGTATCTTGGACTGGCTGCTTCAGGATTAAAAGATACCACCCGTATTGCTGCCTCAGATAGCATCTTATGGTCGGATATATTCTTGAGTAATAAGCATATCCTCAAAGCTATAGATTTATTCCAAAAGGATTTGGCAGGGTTAAGGGAGGCAATTAAAAAAGGCGACCGTAAAAGATTGTCCAGGATATTAATGGCAGCAAGCAAAAAAAGGCAAGGACTGAATTAGAGATATGATCATTGCGATTGACGGCCCGGCGGGGGCAGGTAAGAGTACGATTGCCAGGAGGGTTGCCCGTAAACTGGGCTTTCTTTATATTGATACCGGGGCGATGTACAGGGCATTGACCTTAAAAGCCCTGGAATCCGGCACGGATATTTCAAATGATCTTTCCTTGGTTAATTTGGCTAAGGATACCGTGATAGAATTGATCAATACGGCAGATGGCGCACTTAGGGTACTATTAGACGGCAAGGATGTAACAGGCCAGATAAGGCAGCCGCGTATCACCAGGGTGGTTTCTGACATAGCTAAGGTCCCTCAGGTGCGCGCTATCTTAGTAGAACTACAGCGTAAGATAGGCTCCAAGGGCAGTTCTATCCTGGATGGCCGCGATATCGGAACAGTTGTTTTTCCCGATGCTGAAAAGAAATTTTTTCTTGATGCAAGGCCCGATGAGCGTATCCGGCGCCGCTATCAGGAGCTTAAAGAGGCAGGCCAGTGCATAACCATGGATGAGGTCGCCTGCGATATCAAAAACCGCGATATAATAGATTCCACGCGTCAGGCTGCTCCTTTAAAAAAGGCAGAAGACGCTATTTATATAGATACTACCGATATGCCGATAGAGAAAGTCATAGCTTTAGTCCTGGGGTATTTAGAAGATGAGGCAAGAGGATATAAGAAACTTTAGTATTATTGCGCACATAGACCATGGTAAGTCAACCCTGGCTGACCGCATTTTGGAATTGACCGGCGCGGTAGACAGGAAACATTCACGCCAGCAGCTGCTTGACGATATGGACTTAGAGCGGGAACGCGGTATTACGATTAAGGCCTCAATGGTCAGGTTGTCCTATTGCGCTAAAAACGGCAGGGAGTATGTGCTTAATCTTATTGATACCCCCGGCCATGTGGATTTTTCCTATGAGGTATCTAAATCCCTTACCGCCTGCGAGGGCGCCATTCTCTTGGTAGACGCCGGCCAGGGGATAGAGGCCCAGACTGTGGCTAATTATTATTTGGCTAAAGAGAATAATCTGAGGATCATCCCGGTGATCAATAAGATTGACCTGACCAGCATTGATTTGTCGGCGGTCAAAGAACAGATAGTGGATGTCTTAGGTTTTAAGGAAGAAGAGATAATACTGGCTTCTGCCAAAGAGGGCATAGGGGTTGAAGAGATCCTGGAGCGGATCGTAGAAGTTATTCCTGCGCCTGAGGGCAATCCTGATGATCCCCTGAGGGCGTTGGTGTTTGACTGCCGTTTTGATGTTTATAAGGGGGTGGTGATATTTGTCAGGGTTGTTGACGGCAGGATCCTGCCGCATGCCCAGATACAACTCATGCATTCCGGTAATTCCTATAAAATAGAAGAACTCGGGGTATTCAAGGACTTGAAGTATTCCGCGGCAGATTCACTTTCCTGCGGGGAGGTAGGGTACCTTACTGCGAATATACGCGATTCACGGGAGATCATTATAGGCGATACCCTTACCGATATAAAAAATCCCTGTAAACAAGCGCTTGCCGGCTACCGGACATTAAAGCCTTTGGTTTTTTGCGGTGTCTATCCGGTAAACCCGGGTGATTTTCCGGATTTGCGCGAGGCGATGGATAAACTTAGGCTCTCTGATTCATCTTTTGTCTTTGAGCCTGAGAACAGCCAGTCTTTCGGCTCCGGTTTTCGCTGCGGTTTCCTCGGCCTTTTACATATGGAGATAGCCCAGGAAAGGCTGGAGAGGGAGTACAACCTGAATTTAATCCTTACCGTTCCCAATGTAGTCTATCGGGTAAGGCTACGCAGCGGAGAATTGATTGAAGTGGATACCCCGGCTAAATTTCCTCCCTTTCAGGAAATACAGGAGGCAGAGGAGCCATGCGCCAGTCTCCTTATGATCATACCCGTTGATTGTATTGATACGGTGTGTGAACTGGCAAAATCCAGGCGCGGTATTTTTAAGTCCAGCGAATATCTGGGGACAAACAGGGTAAAGATAATCTTTGAAATCCCGCTTTCAGAGATCATCGTCGATTTTTACGACCGGATGAAATCCCTTACCCGCGGCTATGGGTCCTTAGATTACGAATTTAAAGGGTATATCCCTACAAAATTAGTCAGGATGGACGTAATGATCAATGGCGCCCCCTGCGATGCCTTTTCGTCTTTGATGCATAAAGATAAGGCGATGTCCCGGGCGCAGCTTTTGGTCAGCAAGTTAAAGGATCTGATCCCGCGGCAATTGTTTGAGGTAGCTATCCAGGCGGCAGTAGGTACGCAGATATTAGCCTCCGAGCGTATCAGGCCGGTAGGTAAGAATGCCACGAGCAAATGTTCGGGAGGCGATATTACCCGTAAGCGCAAACTTTGGGATATTCAAAAGCAGGGCAAGAAGAGGCTTAAACAGTTTGGAAAAGTAGAAATACCGCAGGAGGCTTTCTTGGAAGTACTCAAGATAACTTCCTAAAGTATCTTAATATCCATAAAAAAAGAAAGAGCCTAATGATGGACATAAAACGTTTTTTATCGGCGAATAAGAAGAAATCAGTAGCCCGTGACTGGGCAGAATCTATTATTATTGCCTTATTTCTCGCGTTGGCTATCCGTTCATTCGTTATACAGGCGTTTAAAATACCTACAGGTTCCATGCGGCCCACGCTTATGGAAGGGGACTTGATCCTGGTGAATAAATTTATTTACGGGGCGAAAATACCCTTTACCGACTTAAGGCTGCCGGCATGGAGGCAGCCCAAAAGAGGAGATGTAGTTGTTTTTATTTACCCGGCTAATCCGAAAAAGGATTTTATTAAAAGGCTGGTCGCCTTTGGGGGTGAAACCGTAGAAATAAAGAACGGGACCATATTTGTCAACGATAGGCCCCTGACGGATAATATCTTCAATCAGAGGTACTATTATAATTCCGGAAGCCTGGCGCAGGACGGGCAAAAGATCAAAGTCCCTCCCGACACATTTTTTATGCTGGGAGATAATTCTGCCTCTTCTCATGATAGCCGTTATTGGGGTTTTGTCCCTGAAAAGAACATGCTGGGTAAAGCTGTCCTGGTCTATTGGCCGCTTCAGCGCATCAGGATAATCCGCTAAAATAATGAACTTCGCTAATAAGATCTCTACATTCCGCATTTTAAGCGTGCCTTTCTTTGTCGCCGCCTTGATTTATTCGGCAGATAGGCCGCCTTTTCGTTTTTTAGCTCTTTTTATCTTTGTCCTGGGTGTGATATCTGATGCCGTAGACGGATATATTGCCCGCAGGGCAGGTGAATACTCCAAGGCAGGGTTAGTGCTTGATCCGTTAGGAGACAAACTATTGTTGATGAGCGCTTTTATTTGCCTGTCCTTCCTAAAAGGCCTTACCTTGCATATTCCATTCTGGGTCACCTTTATAGTTATCAGCCGTGACATAATCATAATGCTTGGGGCGATGGTGATTTATATAGTCCGTCAGAAGATCGATGTCTCCCCCACCCGCTGGGGTAAACTCACTACTACTTTTCAGATGTCTTCCATTATCGTAGTACTTCTTCAGTCGAAGCTGGCATATCCTTTGATGTATTTGGCGGTATTTTTTACGGTCATTTCCGGGATAGATTACATAATGAGGGGGTTTAAGATATTATATGCCGTGGATAATTTCCGCAATAATCATTAGTTACCTTATTGGCTCTATTCCTACTGCCTATATTTTTGGCCGGCTGATGAAAGGAATTGATATCCGCCAGTTTGGCTCCGGCAATATAGGCGCCACTAATGCCTTAAGGGTTTTAGGCAAGAAGGCAGGAGTGGCGGTATTGCTCCTGGATGCGTTTAAGGGTTTTATCGTTGTTGTATTTCTGGGGAATATAGTCGCCGGAAGGACCGGTATAATCTCTGCGGAGGCATTACGTATATTATTAGGAACAGGCTGTATTATCGGCCATAGCTTGACTGTTTTCCTTAAGTTTAAAGGAGGCAAGGGGGTAGCTACTGCAGCCGGTGTAATGCTTGCCCTGTCTTATTATTCTTTGAGCCTGAAGATGATTTGGGGGTTGGCAATGTTAAGCTGGGTAGCGGTATTCATGGCCAGCAGGATTGTCTCTTTGGCTTCCTTGGTAACTGCCATAGCCTTACCCATCTATCTGGTTTTATTTAAACAGTCAAAGTTACTGGTATTTTTCAGCGTGTTGTTAGCTATTTTTGTCATATTCCGCCATAAATCTAATCTTATCCGGCTCTTAAAGAAGCAAGAGCCCCGCCTCAATATTAACAAAAGTAAGAATTCCTCTACCTGAAGTTTTTTGCCTGTTTAAGCCTATTTTTTGATCTCTTAGCTTTGAAAGCGCTTTCTTTTTAACATGTTATTGGCTTGAAAGGATATAAGGCAGGGTGTTATACTTTAAGTGGAGCATAAGATTTTTTAATACTTATTTTTTAAGTAATTTGTAAAAGTTTTTAATAACTTTGTAGCCCCGCTAGCCACGGATAGAAATATTTAGAAAGGTGAATAAATGCGAGACCTGTTATTTAAGAACCTTACTTCGGAAGATAAACATAAGAAGCTGATTGCCAGTTGCGAGGTGCAGGAGCAGAACGGGGTGCACACCGTTATCAGGCGCCATTTTATCACTCTGATAAAAGAAGTAAAAGATTCCGGGAATTTACAAAGACCTTTGCCTTATATTTATGTTTTAAAAGAACACAATAGCGTAGAACAAAAGGAAAGATTTTTCTGCCGGATTAAGGGCGGATTATATGCGATGGTAGGGGGGCATTTATTCCTGGTCCGCTTTGTGCATTCCTTAAAGATTGTGCTGGCAGCTGTACCGCAGGACTCTATAGGTTATAAATAGAAAGGGGCAGGATAAGGTTTCGCGTTGTGGTTTTAGAAGAGAGGCGAATATGGAAGACCGCAGGATGTTCGCGCGCATCACCTTGAATGTCCCTCTAAAATTTATGGATGTGCATACAGGGGTAGAGGGGGTAGGGGAAACTGTGGATCTTAGCGCTAATGGAGTGGGTTTCATTTCCGCGGAGAATAAGCCTATTTTATCTACCGGGGTAGGCCTTGAGATGTGGCTGAATATCCCTGATCAACACGAGCCGCTTTACGTTAAAGGGACAGTAATATGGACTAAGGCTACGCCAGAGGGCAAAAAACAGCGCGTAGGAGTGTCGCTAGAAAGAGAAGAATTACTACATTTAGCCCGTATTCTTTGGGTTAAAAACAAGGCAAGATAAGGAAAGGAGGCAAAATAAATAAAAAATCCTTGACAAAGCATTAGAATTAGGGTATTCTTTATAAGAAGATTTAAAAACTATTAAAATCCGGCATTTCCTGTTGGGGAACAGGGATGCCACGGAGTAAACTTTAAGCCGGATTGAGAAATGGGGTCAATCCGGCTTTTGTATTTTTTAGGGATATAGGCAGCATAATTGTATTGACAAAATTAGCGGTTATCCTCTATAATATTAGAAAATAGGGGTGTAAAATGAAGCGAATAATGGACAGGGCATACAACCTTAAGTTTATAATAGTTAGCATGTTAGGTATTCTTTTACCCGTAACAGGCAGCCTGCTTTCAGCTGAAGATATATTCTCTTTGTCTTACAGTCTGACCGAGGGTGGTTATGAGCTGGTGATAGATGCGGCAAATTTGAATAAGGGTGTAAAAATTGATATTACCTCTAATGTCGCAACCCGTTATGAACTTGTCCAGGATATTGTCCAGCCTTTAAGAAGCAGGGATAACCCGGATTTAGCTATCAGGAATAATTTTGTGGTACGCGGCTTACGGGGCACGAACAAGTATGGAGACTTGCGCCTGACAAGCGATGATACCCCGGTAAGGTCATCAGAGCTTGTTTATGTTTCCAGCCCCGCAGGGGATGCGGATAATTTTACCCTTGTTTACGGCATAAGAGATATCGAGAATATACCTGTCGGGGATTATTACGGTCGTATTAGTTATACCTTGAACCCCATTGGCTCTGCCAGGGCAATAGTTACTAAGTTCCTGGATGTGCATGTGCGGGTGGCCAGAGAAAAAGAGGCCACGCCTCTTATTGAAATAATTACTTCTGATGGTTCTCCTGCCATACGCCTTAATTCCCAGAGAGAAGAGGCGCAATCCAGCGATGTGCAGGTTAAAATAAACGGTAATTTCAGTAATCTCTTTAGCATAACTCAAACCTTATCTCAGGAATTGGAGTCAGAAGAAGGGCTCAGGCTTGAACCAGGGGGAGTAAATTTTGCGGTGCAGCCGGTAAGAAAGGGTAATGCCGTCACCCAGGCATCTCCTGTTTCAATAATACCGCAGATCGTATATACCTCTACCTCTTTAGGCGGAGCGGACAATAGCCTCGTGATTACTTATAGCCTGGGGGATTTATCCAAACAGAGAGCCGGCAGGTATTCTGCGAATATGCAGTATTTTCTTGAGGAGGCCGGAAAACCCAGAAACCTGATAGGCTCCTTGCGCATGGAAATAGAAAACAGCCGTGTTTTTAATCTCCTGATTACGCCGGAGGATGCCAGCGGGGTGATATCCTTCCGTAATCTTAAACCTACGGATGAGCCGAAAAGAAATGAAGTAATTATTGAGGTTAAATCTAACCTGGGCAAACGCTATGAAGTGATACAGAAGGTCTCATCCGATTTAACAAATAAGGAAGGCGATGTTATGCCAGAGGGGTATTTTCGCATGGTCACCGAAGGCCTGGATACGCGTGGTTTCTTAAAGGTCGCACAGAAGGACGCCGTAAAAAAAGGAGATACGGTATTATTTATATCGGATGCCAAAGGCTCATCCGATAAATTCAAGGCGGTTTATGAATTAACTACTTCTGCGGACATAAAAGGGGGGGATTATTCTACCAGTATAACATATTCATTATTGGAGTTATGAATTAGAAAGAATAGAAAATGATTACGGACGGTTTCTTTTTAAGAATCAAGAATAATCAAAGGAAGGGAGGTGAAGAAAAAATGAAAATTGTAAGCATGTTTATGATTGCGGCATTGACTCTGCTTGTTCCGGTGTTTGCTTCTGCGGATATAGCGCTGACTGTTTCCGCCCAGGTTACTCCCGGCACTTCTATGGGACAGCATACTGTTTTGGAATGCACCGGGTATAACTATGTTGATACAGGCAACCCTTGGACCCAGTGTTTAAATAAAGGTGCCATAGGCAGCCTTGACTTCGGGGCATTGACACAGGACCTGAAGGATACAGCGGGGAATATAGTCAGTGGTGCGGGCTGTTGGTATGCCGAGAAGTTCTTCATTGTCTACCTGTTTCCGAACGCCTGGGGTGGAGCGACTTATACGTTAAGCCAGAATCCGGCTGCGCTTCCTTCTCCGGTGGATAACGCCATGGTCTTTACTCCCGTGTATGCGGACCAGGACCAGTTTTGCTGGGGAACTCCTCAAACCTGTCAGGCACAGGGTGTGATGAATGCCTATGAGCATACCCAGAACGATGCGACTATAAATAAGTCGCAGCTTGCACGTAACGGAGGGTTGATCTTCAAGGGGCAAAGGGCCAGGATTGTGCGCGCTCAATACGGCATCCCGCCTATCCCTGCGACAGGTGATACCCGCCCGGCTGGGTGGACAGCTATTCCGCTTGAGACTGCCCAGGGCACTTATACGGCAGGTGTTACTATTACCATGGTTTCGTCTTAAAAAACATGGTAATATGTAGGACAGGCATCAGGTTATTGTAAGATTGTAGATAGAACAAGGGGAGGTTTACATATCTTCATAACCTAAAAGAAGTCTTTATCTTCGAAGATGCTCATAAGGCACCAAGGGAGAGGGGTCTTAACTTGGTGCTTGTGTCTTCAGGATAATAAATCTAAATGGAGGGAAAAAGGAGTGTTCTCTTATCAAAGGCCACTTAAAAGACTGGTTGTTTATCTTCTGAATGCATTTTTATTTATTATCTTAGGCGTATACCCGATATACGCGCAAGCCGTATCATTCCGCGTAGACCAGAATAAGGTCAGGCTTATCATCCCTCCCGCAGGTTCACAGACCGGAATTATCAAGATATATAATCAATCCAACGATATATTAAAAGTCAAGGTTTATCTGGAAGACTGGAAATATGCCCAGGCCAACGACGGTTCAAAGGATTTTTTCCCCGCCAACACTACCCCTTTATCCTGTGCCGGGTGGATTACTTTCTCTCCTTCCGAATTTTCAATACCTCCTTACGGTATACAGAATGTCAGTTATACCGTGCGCGTGCCTCAGGAAGCCAAAGGCGGCCGCTATGCGGTGCTGTTTTTCGAGACCTCCTATATGAAAGAGAAGGCATTTTTAATCGGAGATGAGCTCAAGTCCGGCGCCTTCCTGAATATCAGGCTTGGTTCCCTTTTTTATGTGGAGGTAAAAGGATCAGTTAAACGCGATGCGCGAATAGATAGTTTCTCCGTTGCTTTCAACCCCGATAAGAAAGAGTTGTCTATCAGGGGCGAGCTGAAGAATACCGGTAATGCCGATATTACTACGGCCGCGACTTTTCATATAATGGACCAGAAGGGCATCGTGCATGCCAGGGGAGAGTTTAACAGTATCTATATTCTTCCCGGGGATAAAGCTCCGATCAGCGCCTCCTGGAGCCAGCCTCTTTTACCCGGTAAGTATGATTTAGTGCTGACTTTGAATTTGGGCAAATCCCTTGAGGAAACCTCTTCCGGCCGCGGGCCAATAATTACCAAAGAGGCAGATTTGGAAATCGGAAGTAACACAGAAGTGGTAAGCGTAGGACAGCTGAAATAGATTGCTGGCTAAGACATTATGAAGAAGATTTTTAGGCTACTTTTAATCTCGGTATTTCTGCATTCGTCAATTATGCCTGTCCAGGCAGAGTTATTGATTCCGAAATACCTTTGTGAATCAGGGGCGAAGTTTTATCAACAGGGCAAATACGATGAGGCGCTTAAGCAGTTCAGGAAAGCGCTTATCGTAAGCCCGGATTATCAACCGGCTTTAAAATACATACGCATGCTTCAAGGTGAGGATGCTGTAATAAGCGGGCAAAAGATAGCTTCCCGCAGGCCTATATACAGGCCTGCTTCAGGTGCAATGCGCGATTATTTGGAATTGTTTGAGTTGGAAGAGGAGATGATCAGGGACAGGCAACGTGAGTCTAGCGCCGGCATGTATCCTGTTTCCCTTCCTGTCCTGCCTTCAGAAGGCCTTCTTCCTGCTGCTGAGCCTCAACAGATGCGGGTGATCTGGCTGGATAAGATACGGAATAAAGAGTTTGAACATATTGAGATGGAGCAGGGGGATAACATTATTATCTTGGGAAAGAATATCTCCCGGATCCTGGTTACCGAACCCCGGGTAATGGAAGTAGAGAAGAAGGGGCCTGATGAGCTGCTGCTTACGGCTAAGCAGCTGGGTTATACTTATGTGCATATCTGGGATGACGGAGGAAGGGCTACCAGTGAATTCTTAGTGGTATTCCCTAAACCCAGGGAGGCTATGAACTACGAGGAGCAGCTGCGCAGGCAAATGGAGAAGGCGCGTAACTTTAAATTGCGTTATTCGCTGGATTGGTATTCCTATGAGACCGGGAGAAGGATGGATACTTTAAGGAGGTCGACTTATTCCTGGGGGCATAATCTGCGCCTGAACGGAGAGACCCCCTATGGAAACCTGGATTCTGCGGCTACTATCCGTACATTAACGGGCAGTACCGATCTCACCTATGCGACTATAGGAATTACTGACGGAAAGTTCGGGCCGTTTAAGGGTTTTGAACTGCGCGGTTTTGATTATAACATCCCTTTTTCAAACCTCGCCCTTTCCGGCACATCCTTGCGCGGAGGCTTATTAAAATCACCTGCATTTAATAATAAACTGGATTATACGGCTTTCTGGGGCAGGGAAGGCGGCGGCAGGTATGGAGACCTTTCTCCGGGCCTGGCAAAAACAAGGAATTCTTTTCTGGATGGTTTCAACCTCAATTATTCGCCGCAAAAATGGCAAAATTATAAGTTCACCTTAGCGCACGGATGGGGCAGGGACAGGGACAACCTGCTTAACCGTTATGACTATGACTTATCCGGGGATTGGATTTTTGATAAATGGGGTATGGGTTATGAAATAGCCAATGACACAGAGAGGTTCGCCCATATATTCAGGACGCGTTATGTCAAGCCCAAGGCCGTTAATTTTAATCTGGAATTAAGAAACATAGACAGGAATTTCCATAGTATCACCGGCAGCGGTTGGCGCGCCGGAGAAATAGGAGGCCTGATCAGCCTGGGCTCAAGCCTTACAGACAAGCTGGCTTTAAACAGCAGCCTGGATGTTTACAGGGACAGGCTCTATCCTGCCCCGGATAGACCCAAACGCCTGAATGAAGATTTCAACTTTAACTTGAATTATCAGGCTGATTTAAATACAAGTGTTACCTTGAATTATATACTGCAAAATGATTTAGGCAGGCTTTCCCAATACCGCTATCAGAGCCCAAGTATCGGAATAAGCAAGAAAATAAAGTTTTTCAAAGATATTTCCACCTATGCCTATTATTATCATCAGCGCAGCCAGAATTATTCATCTCCCGCTGCTGACTATATCAATGAGCGTGTGAATTTAGGACTGCGCTTTAGCCTGATCGGGCAGTTGTATTATTATCTGCGCCGGGAGATGAATTGGGTAGATGAGGTTTATTACGGGACGCACTCTAAACCTTCTGCCTGGGAGACAGGCCTGGACTATTCCAATCAATTAGGCAAGAGCCCTTTTTATCTTGATTTTCGTTTTACTTACCGTGATGAAAAAGACACTGTTGGTAATCTTACCTTCTTGTCCGGAGAAGATTATATTGAAGGTTATTCACAGCTGACTTACCGGCCTTCTGATGGTACTGAGTTTTACGGCTCTTGCCGGGTGCGTAATGTCTGGGCGGATAATCCTATTGTCGCCAAACGCATAGAGGCAAATTTTAATGCCGGGATGCGCTATTTTTGGGATACCGGGGTGCATTGGGAGGCCATAGGAGACATAGACGGCTATGTGTTTAAGGATTATAACTCAGACGGCCTAAGACAGAGGGATGAACCTCCGGTAGAAGGGGTCAAGTTATGGTTAAGTAAAGACAGGTCAGCGGTCTCAGATATATTCGGATATTACAGGTTTAAAGGCGTGCGTGCGCGTAAGGCTTATGTAGCTTTAGATAGCACTACTTTGCCTCCAGGCTTTACCCTGACTGTCCCGGCTATGCAGGAGGTGGCTATTGCACATCACCGCAGTGCCAGGGTGGATTTTGGCATCATCTCCCGTTCGGATATATTCGGGGTGCTGTTTGAAGATATTGACGGGAACGGCGAGTATAACCCTGGAGATAAAGGGGTTGCCCAGGTTGTAGTTACGTTAGAAGACGGAAGAAAGGCAGTTACGGATAGTAACGGCCGTTATTCTTTTTCCAATGTTCCCGTAGGCGAGCACGTGATTACCTTGGATCTGGAAAGCCTGCCTGTTTATTACCTGCCGCGTGTTTCTCTCAGTAAGAAGATTACCCTTTTTGAGGGTATGACTTACAATCATTACATCCCCTTACAGAGAATCAAGGAATAATAAGTATCTTTCGGTCTTAAAGCGCCTATAGCCCTTGTTCTGCCTCAACCAGGATTATTTCGCCGGAGGTCTTTGTTTCTACTTCCGCCGGGGGCTTTTCCGGCAGGTTGTCTGCTTTTGGCGGCATTTCCTCCCTTTGAATAGCTTCATGTCCTGGGAATTTGTCCTGGAAGGGCGGGGCATTTACCCCTGGGACTGCCGGTATTGTGCAGGATACGGTTAAGGATACTCCGTCTGCTGCAAAGAGAGGTTGCATAAAAAAGAAGGCAGCTATTAATACGAGAATCAATTTCTTTAGATCCGTGTTCATTTTATACCTCCTCATTTTATATATCAGCCCCGCTGCGTTGGCAGCAGGGCTCTTAACCTACCGTGGCAGGCGGGCTTTTTCTTCCAGTATTCTTTTTACCCTGTTTTCCAGGTCTCCTTCCGTGCGGATGCCTTCCCCGTTTACATTCAGGTGTTCCATAAACTCTACCAGCCAGGCAATGATTTTTGCCCGGGATATCTTTGCCCCCGTGGAGAATAGGGCATCCTTGCCTATTTTATCCAGGAAGTCGACTTCGTCGCGGTTTAAGAATGTCACTACCCTTTGGAAGTTCATTTTTTTCTCCTTGCCCCGCCATTCATCATGCGGATGACGGGGCAAATAAAAAACCCTGGCGGAATGATTGCCAGGGCCCATCTAAGTTATTCCGGGTTTATTCTCCCGGAACCGTAAGGCAGGGCCGGTTGATTTCCCGGCCTGCCCCACAAAAAAACCCCAAAAAGGCTTTTTTAGGGTTTTTCAACTCTTTGGCAGCGCAGCCAGCCACTATTTCGGCTCTGTCGCTTTGCCCCTGCATTGCCGGCAATATACCTTCCGGTTAGCAGGGCCCTTCTAAGGCTATTAACCATAATATGTTAGCTTTAGAAGGAGCCCCAGCATTACTGCTAGTTTGCCTTTATCAGTAGTTACTCCAAATTGTCATTAGAAGTATATCACAAATTTAGCATATTTTCAAGGTAGCAATTGCTAAATTTATAAAGTTAGCAATTATAATAAACCGCGTTTTAGTTTATTCCAGATAGGCATCTATGTAAGGGATAGAACGCGACCTTATCTGTGCGGCAAAGGGGTGAGGTATGGTATCTGAAGGGATTTCTACGAGGTCTCCCTCTAGAGAGAGAAACTTAATCTTTACGCATTTTGCAGGATGGCTGCCAAATGTATCTTTCTTTCCGGGGTTATGGTAGGTGATATTCACCCCGCCCATAAATTTGAAGGTATAGGCGGATCCTTTTTTAGTAAAAAGCCATTTAGGCAGTATAGGCTGAAGGCGCAGGTTTAATTTTCTTTGAGTATCTAAAACAAAAGGGGATAAGCCGATATTCATAATCAGCCATATCTGCAGGAATTCGGCAGTAGAACCGGAAAGGCGGGCCACAAAGCCATTGCCGTGTAACTTTTCATCCGGGAAGGCGCTGCTTACTATAAAAGAGGAATTTTCCAATATGCTGCGTCCGTATCTTTTAGGATCCTGGAATGGGATAAGTACGTTCCTGAAGTCCTGATAGAATTCTTTATGTAAGCCGCTTTTCAATAACTCAAGTATATATTTATATTCCATATGCAGCCAGATGGATTCATTTTCCAGCCACCCGGGAGTAAACACGCGGCACCTGCCGATTTCTTCCGGCATTTTTGAAAGAGGGGCTGTGACCTTGTACATCTTCAGCGTTTTATCATAGAGGAGGCTTTTCCTGGTAGAGGCGTGCAGCTTTTGTGCTATCATCTTATCCGGGGCCAATCTTAGCGCGTGGACTTGGGATTCCAGGAAGAAGGGGAGCCGTATCTGTTTAAAACGCAGCGGCTTGACAAAAGGCGGCTTTAGGGGGATGAATTCTTCTACCTTGTTAATGAAATAAGCGTAATAAACACCCTTTTTATCATCCAGTGCCTTTTTAATGCCGGCATCCAGTTTTTTTAGCGCCTCATCCAGGAAGGGCAATAATTCAGAGCTACTAGTCTCGATTTCTTTTCCGCTTACGCCCAGGCGTGTTTTTTCCCGGTAAGCCTCTTTGAGCGTATAGCTCTTTTCCCAGTAGGTATAATCGCTTTCGGTTTGGCCGTCTTTGTTTTTAAGATATTCACTGATCAATGGCCTGAGCCCGTCCAGGAATTCCCGGACTTCTTCTGTCAAGGGTATGCTTTCTATGCCGTTTCTCTTTATCACAGCCTTAAGGAAGATAGCCAGCCTTTTTAGCTGGAATGTCTCACAGATAGATGAACCGAAGAGCCCGGGCAGCCCGTTTAAGGCATCATACCAGTTAGGCTTGTTTGCCTCCATTTCAATGCCTGTGCCAAAAGGGTCAAGGGAGGAGATTTTGTTTACCAGCAGAGAGAAGAGTTTATTCACCAGGGTAGTCGTATATATGTCTCCCTTTCCGTATTGTGTCCTGACTTTATGGGGGGCGGCCGTTCTTTTTAAGATTATTTCTTTTTTCTCAGGATCGGCGTATACCGAATGAAACTGCCTTACCCTGCCTTCGTAAAGGACATATTTCATCTGTCTTGGCTTGACCACTTCTATATTGTCAAAAAAAGTAAAGTGTCTTTGATTGAATATCAATCTTTTTTCTTCTTCCGGATATACGGCCAGATAGTTTTCCAACAGGTCGAGGTTGTATGTCCAGTGGTCTGTCCAGAAACCTTCTCCGTGTTCTGCCTCCTGGTTTTTGCTGGAATGCGACAGGAGAACGGTCAATAGTTCATCGCGGGTAAGCTTGAGTTTTATCCGGTTTTCTTCGATAAAGATAGCCACCGAGCCGGGGGTGAAAGGCCTGGATAAGAAATCCAGTAAGGCAGGCAGGGAGCCTTTTTCTACAAGCCTCTCTGCTATACTCGAAAAAGACTGGCGGTCGTTCAGGGAATAATTTACACTTTTCAGTATAAGCGGGTTAAAGCCGTCGGTTTGCAGGAGGTTAATAAAGGTAGCGATATCCCCGTCTTTTATATCCGGATTAAACCAGATATCGCATCTGCGGTTCTGGTTTATATCACGGTAATTACCATTCCCTTGAGAGAAATAAGTAGGCTGGAGCTGGAAATTATTATAATCCCTTTCCAGGTCTCCGTGTTTCCTGGAATATAAGTAAAAAACCGAACGGGTATCGCCGAAAGTAACCGGATAACCTCCGCGCATAATATTGTCTAAGTAGGTCTGTTGGGCATAAAGGTTGAATTCCCTGGAGCTGCTTTTGGTGTCGATATCAGAGGTCAGGCCCGTAATAAGCCCCTTATTTTCTTCCCGTTTTATTTTCAGGTAATCAGGGCTGGCAATGCGGCGAAGGGAGGAATTCAGTTTTTCCTGGCTGGGCATATATCCTATCAGGGAGTATAGTTTAGCGTCTTCGCCTGCTTTCAAGGTGAGGGTTAGGGGCGAAAAGGCGCAGGATGTCTTATTTTGGGTAACTTCGGTATAGGGGCGGTTAAAATTATCCCGGGTAATGAATTCATAAGGACAGGAAAAATCTGTTACCGGACCAAAGATAGCCTGCGGGTCTACTATCGGGGTAATGATCTTAGTTTTGCCTTTTTTATCGCCGCAAAAGGCAAGATAGAAATTCCCTTCTTTTATATGGACCACTTCCGGCCTGTCAGTAGGATCAACACGCAGTTTATAAAAAGGCACTCCCTGCTTGAGGTTTTCCGTATTCATCCATGCCTCTATAGTCCGTCCGAGTTTCTTCAAAAAAAGGTTGCTTGTCCCGAAAGGTACGATTTGTGGCAGTCCGTCCAGGGCCTCTATTGTCCTTGTATTACGCCCCATGTTTTCTATGGTGAGGATCCTCGCCAGTCCCGCATAGTAATCGTTGGGGACAGTAAAATATTCCACTTTTACTTTTAAAGATAAAGACAGGTTTTCTTCCTCGAGCGTCAATTCATAAGGCAGGATGCGCATCCGGTTCATCAGGCTGAATCTCAGGTTAGTAAAGCCGTTGTGAAACGGTTCATAGAAAGATACGTTTTTGCCTGCGGATGTCTTGATGAATGTCCTGAATCCCTGCAGGGAGGCGAATTGCCAGGCCTTGTTTGCCGGAAAGAACTCCAGGATAGCGTGGTTTTTATCCCGGGTACCGAAGCTGATTATGGCCTGTCCCCGGTTGACATAAAAGGCCCAGAGCGGTATGCCGTATTTTCCGGCTATCCCGGGGAAGAAATTGGCAAAGGGCTTGGAGAAATTGTAGTTTTCTACGATGAATTCTCCCCGCGGGTTAAGATAATATCTTGCTTTTTTAGTGTGCATGTTTTATTTTTTGCAGGTTTTTTATAACGACATTGTTCCTTTTATATAGAAATCCACTTAACTATGATATTTTACATATTACATAGTTTTTGTCCATATATATTTTAAATCCACGATACCGCTTTAACAGATCCGGTATTTAAACAGGCTATTTGCTTAAAATGGGGGATTATGTTTGACAATCTTATCAAAGGGTGTTATGATAAAAAAATTATAAATAGCTATCAGACAACAGGCTGCGTTAGAATTAATCATTCCGCACAGGGGAATACTTTAGCGGCGTATATGGACCTTCTGAATGTATCAAACAGATGAAAAAAAGCGGTATAAGCATAGAAATTAATGCGATAGAACAGCTGGCAACTTTGGCGCGTATTCGTTTGTCTATTCAGGAGGCCCGGGAATTATCCTGCCAATTGCAGGATATATTGGATTTTATAGGTAAGCTAGGCGAGTTAGATATAAAAGATATACCGCCTACCAGCCATATCTTGCCGATAAATAATATTTTAAGGGAGGATAACCCTTCGGGATCACTGACCCCTGATAACGTATTGAAGAATGCCCCCAGCCGAGAAGGGGATTTTTTTATCGTGCCCAAGGTAATTGAATAAAATCAGCATATCAGATAAAATGGACCTGCATAAATTGACTGCATGGGAAACCCTGCAGGCTTTTAAAGAAGAGAAAATAAGCCTCCGGGGGCTTTTGGAGGGGCTTTGGGCAAGGGTAAAGGCGGTAAATCATAAGATTAACGCCTATGTCCGGGTTGAGCAGTCTGAGAGGATTTGCAGTCTGCCGCAGGAGATTCCGCAGGGAATATTGGGGGGGGTCCCGGTTGCGATTAAAGATAACATCTGTACACAGGCTAATAATACGGAATGTTGTTCGCGTATCCTGAAAGGGTTTAGGCCTGTGTATGATGCTACGGTTATCACAAGGCTTAAAAAAGACGGAGCGTTCATCCAGGATATCAAGACTAATATGGATGAATTTGCCTTTGGTTCATCCACGGAGAATTCCTGTTTTGGCCCGGCGCGTAACCCCTGGTGCACGGATAGAGTCGCCGGCGGCTCATCCGGAGGTTCGGCAGCGGCAGTAGCATCAGGCTCAGCTATTTGGGCCCTGGGTTCAGATACGGGTGGCTCCATCCGTCAACCAGCAGCTTTTTGCGGGGTGGTGGGGTTTAAACCTACTTATGGCCGGGTTTCCCGGTATGGCTTGATTGCCTTTGCCTCCAGCCTTGACCAGATAGGCCCTATTACCAAGGATGTGCGGGATAGTGCTTTGTTGGCGCAGGTTATTTCAGGGCATGACTTAAACGATTCCACTTCTTTAAATACGCCTGTCCCTGATTATTCACGGTCTTTAGGCAGGGATGTAAGAGGGATAAAAATAGGTGTTCCCAAGGAATATTTTATTTCCGGATTAGACCCGGAAGTCAAGGTTATTATTGAAGAGGCGATAAATAAATTAGCTGGTTTAGGGGCAGTCAGGGCTGAGGTTAGCCTGCCGCATACCCAGTACGCTGTTCCGGTTTATTATATAATTGCTACTGCCGAAGCTAGCTCCAATCTGGCCAGGTTTGACGGTGTTCAGTACGGTTTTCGTGCGCGTAATGATGGGCCCGGGAAAGAAGACAGCCTTATGGATATGTATATGCGTACGCGTCAAGAAGGCTTTGGACAAGAGGCAAAGAGGAGGATCATGCTGGGGACCTTTGTGCTTTCGCACGGTTATTATGATGCTTATTACCTGAGGGCCTTAAAAGTGCGCACCCTGATAAAACAGGATTTTGACCGGGTTTTTCAAGATTTTGACTGTATCCTTACTCCTACTTCTCCGACCACAGCCTTTGGAGTAGGAGAGAAGGCGCAGGACCCGCTAGAGATGTACCTTTCTGATATATATACTATTTCTGCAAACCTCTCGGGTATACCGGCAATATCCCTGCCTTGCGGGTTTACCAAGAACGGCCTTCCTGTGGGGCTGCAGATATTGGCTAAGCCCCTAGGAGAAGAAATGCTTTTTCGGGTAGCACATGCTTATGAACAGGCAACCCCCTGGCATAAGATGCGTCCGGACTTATAAGGTCATAAGCAATCCCCTTCGGGGAGAGGACCCTTTAGCCATCAGGTCGAGGGGCCCCATTAAGATAACAGGATATGGCAGAAAAATACGAAACAGTTATCGGGTTGGAGGTGCATGTCCAGCTGAATACAAGAACAAAGGCCTTTTGCGGGTGTGCTACGGAGTTTGGTAATGCGCCTAATTCGCAAACCTGTCCTGTCTGTTTAGGTTTTCCCGGGTCCTTGCCGGTCTTAAACAAGACAGCCTTGGACCATGCCATTAAAGTAGGCCTGGCCTTGGGATGCCAGGTCCAGGATTATACAAAATTCGACCGTAAAAACTATTTTTATCCGGACCTGCCCAAGAACTATCAGATATCGCAATACGACCTTCCTATAGCCAAAGACGGCTATCTGGACATAGAGATGCCGGATGGCATCAGGCGTATAGGGATAAAGCGCGTACACTTAGAAGAAGATGCGGGAAAATTAATCCACGCCGAAAGGCTTAGCCGGGTAGATTTTAACCGTGCAGGCATACCCTTATTGGAAATAGTAAGTGAGCCGGATTTGCGTTCGCCTCAAGAGGCCTATGGGTACCTGAGCGACCTAAAAGGGATAATAGAGTATTTGGAAGTTTCCGAATGCGACATGGAGAAAGGGTCATTGCGCTGTGATGCTAATATATCCGTAAGAAAGAAAGGCGATAGCAGGCTGGGGGTGAAATCCGAATTGAAGAATATGAATTCTTTTAAGGCGGTAAGGGATGCCCTGGAGTTTGAAGTAGCAAGGCATACAGCCTCGCTTAATGACGGAAAGCCGCTCATCCAAGAAACGCGGTTGTGGGATGTTAAAGAGTTAAAGACCTCCCCCATGCGCACAAAGGAAGAGGCCAAGGATTACCGTTATTTTCCTGAACCGGACCTGCCCCCTTTCTTAATCAGTAAGGCTAAGATCGAAGAGATAAGATCCGTAATACCCAAGCTGCCTAAGGCCAGGATCGCCTTATTTGTCAAGGATTACGGGTTGACCGAGAAAGATGCAAAGATGCTGGTTTTACCTAAGAAAAATGCTGATTATGCCCAGGAGTGTTTTGAAGGGTATCCACAAGACGATAAGAAGCCTATGGTAAACTGGCTTACCGGGCCGCTTTTTTCCGAGGCAAACAGCCGTAATTGCCAACTTTACGAATTAAAGATACCGGGAGGCATACCTGAATTGGTAGGTTTAATCAGGGCAGTAGAAAAAGGGGTGGTTTCCCATCTCACGGCAAAGTCCGTGCTTTCTAAGTCTCTTGACAGCGGCAAGCCCGCTTCAGGGATAATACGCGATAATAATCTGGCGCAGGTTTCCGATTCTGGCCAGCTAGAAGGGGCCATTTCCGAGGTTATACGGGAAAACGCTAAATCCGTTTCCGATTATAAGCAAGGCAAAGATAATGCTTTAATGTTTTTGGTCGGCCAGGTTATGCGCAAGACTGCCGGCAAGGCTAACCCTAAAGTGGTTACTGAATTGTTGAAGCGGAGGCTGGGAAATGCGTAAACGCATTATGTCAGGGGTAATTTTTATTGCGGTTTTTGCTTTTGTCTCTTTAGTCTTGTCTAGTCCTGGAGCCAAGCGCGATAAGAAGGACAGTCTTTTTAAAGAGGTAAAACTTTTTTCCGATACCTTGTCTATTATTGATGCTGAATATGTCGAAGAGGCCCTTGCCAAGAGCCTGATTTACGGGGCATTGCGGGGGATGCTTGCTTCCCTTGATCCCCACAGCCAGTTTTTGACTCCGGAGGAATATAATGAGTTAAAGGTGGATACCGAGGGAAAATTCGGGGGCATAGGTATAGAGATCACCATAAAAGACGGTTTGTTGACTGTGGTTACCCCTATAGAGGATACGCCGGCATGGAAGGCGGGAATTAAGACCAATGACCGGATTGTAAAGATCGACGGTAATTTAACCCGGGATATGACCTTAAGTGAGGCAGTAGGTAAATTAAGGGGCAAGGCCGGGGAAGCGGTTACTGTAACCATGCTGCGGGAAAATGAGAAGAAGGTCCTGGATTTTAAAATAGTGCGCGACATAATTAAGATAAATGACGTCAAAGGAGTCAGGATATTAGAAGACGGGATAGGTTATATCCGGTTGGTAGAATTCCGGGAGAATACTGATAAAAATATAGATGCGGCATTAAAAAGCCTTAAGGATAAAGGGATGAACGCCCTTATTCTGGATCTACGCAATAACCCCGGCGGGTTGCTGGATGTAGCGATCGCAGTGGCAGAGAGGTTTATTGAAAAGGATAAAATAATCGTTTCTACTAAGGGCCGTCAACGTTCGGCAAACAAGGAATATTTCTCCCGTTACAAGGCCCCCTGGGTGGACCTGCCCGTGGTTGTTCTGATCAATGAAGGCTCTGCTTCAGGCAGTGAGATTGTAGCGGCGGCTTTTCAGGATTACCGCCGGGGGATTATATTAGGCATGAAGTCTTTCGGTAAAGGTTCAGTTCAGGCAGTCTTTCCTTTGGGGGATGGCTCAGCTGTCAGATTGACTACCAGCCGTTATTTTACGCCCTTAGGCCGTCAGATACACGGTAAAGGGGTTATGCCGGATATCGTGGTAGAGGAAGGCAGGATAGAAATTACCAATGCCCCTTCCGGGGTAAACCAAGAGGCTAAGGAAGTATTCGAACAGATAGAGAAAAAAGAAAATGCTGTCAAGGCCGATAGCGGGCTAAAAGATTATACTACCGATAATCAGCTTATGCGCGCGGTGGATGTATTAAAGGCAGTGCGCATATGCCGCAGAGAGAAATGAAAAAATACAACCGCTATAAAATCGCAGTTTTCTTTATGGCTATCGCCCTTCTCGTGGCGGGCATTTTTATTGTTTACCTGCTGCGCAGCCGCCCCCGCAAGCCGCCTGCTGTTATTCCTTTGGCGGAGAAAGGAAAAATCGCTATTGTGCTTGACGACTGGGGTTATAATTTGCGTAATGCGCCCTTGTTATATGAGATAAAATACCCTCTTACTATTGCGGTGCTTCCGGGATTGGCCTATTCCAGGGATATCGCCTCCAAACTATGCATCCGCGGATATGAGGTAATCCTGCATTTGCCCATGGAACCGTACGAAAAAATAAGCCTTGAGCATAATACCATTATGGTATCCATGGATGAGGCTAAGATAGTGGATATCTTAAATAGGGACTTAGGGGCCATCCCTTGCGTAAAAGGGGTTTCTAATCATATGGGTTCTTTTTTTACGGAAAACCCCAAGGCCATGCGTATTGTGTTCAGAGAATTAAAGAAAAGGAATCTTTATTTTCTGGATAGCCTGGTATCTTCTAAAACAGTAGGTTCTGCTCTGGCTAAAAAAATGGGCCTGCCTTTTGCTAAGAGGGGCGTGTTTTTAGATAATAAAGAGGACCCTGATTACATCCGTAATCAGCTCTATCACCTGAAGGAACAGGCTATTGTTTATGGCCAGGCTATAGGCATAGGCCATGACCGCAAGAATACCCTGCAGGTACTGCGCGAGTTAATGCCGAGGTTTGCCAAAGAAGGATTTAAGTTTGTTTTTGTATCGGAGTTGGCCGAATAATGTACGTATTAGGCATAGAGACATCTTGCGATGAGACTGCGGCAGCCGTGGTTGGAGACGGGAAATTTATCCTTTCCAATATAGTCGCCTCCAGTCTTAAATTCCATAAGCTTTACGGGGGGATTGTGCCGGAAATCGCCTTCCGTATGCATTTGGAAACAATTACCCAGGTTGTTGAACGGGCGGTTAAAGAAGCTGGTTTAGAAAAGAAGAAAGTGGGATTGATAAGCGTGACCTCTACTCCAGGGCTTTTAGGCTCTTTATTGGTGGGGGTTTCTTTTGCCAAGGCCTTAGCTTTAAGCATGAGAATCCCTTTTCAAGAGGTAGATCATTTAGAAGGGCATATTTACGCAAGTTTTTTACAGGAGGCCTTTAGCGCGGGAGCAAGACAGGGGTCGGATACAAGGGCTTTTCCTTTTGTCGCCCTGGTTGTTTCCGGCGGCCATACCAGCCTATTTTTTGTTGAGGATATTGACCGCGTAAACCTTTTAGGCTCTACTCAGGATGATGCCTGCGGGGAAGCCTTTGATAAGGTGGCAAAGATATTAGGCATGGGTTATCCGGGCGGGCCCCTTATCGAGGCCGTAAGCAGGAAGGCGGATAAGCATCGGTTGATTAAGTTTAGTTGTTCTCATACCAGACGTCATCTGGATTTTAGTTTTAGCGGTATAAAGACCGCGGTGCTTTATTATACTCAGAAAAAACAAAAAAGCGCGGATCTGCGTGTTGAGGATATCGCTGCCTCTTTCCAGGAGGCAGCGATCAATGCGCTGGTTGAAAAAACCTTCTTGGCCTGTAAATTAAAACAGGTAAAGCGGCTGATTGTCGGAGGCGGGGTGGCAGCCAATAGCAGGTTGAGAGAAAGATTTTTTCAGGCGGCAGGGGCCGATGGCATAAGTATATCCTTTCCTTCTAAGAGGCTGTGTATGGATAATGCGGCGATGATCGCCGGTTTAGGCTGGAGCCTTTTTAAGAAAAGGCAGGCCTCATAGCAGGCCCGGAGGTTTTAGGGTTTTAGAAATTGGTGATTTCTATGGGGGGATTAAAAGGAGGAGGATAATTATGCTTACGGATCTCCAAGTAATATCACGTTTATTATTATCAGTCCTCTTGGGCGGGGTGATAGGCCTGGAGCGCCAGATACAGCAGCGCACAGCGGGGTTGCGTACCCATATCCTGGTAAGCCTGGGTTCTTGTCTTATAATGTTGACATCGATATATGTTTTTGATATATATAAAACGCAGGTTCCTCTTGACCCGGGGCGTATTGCCGCCGGAGTAATCACCGGCATCGGTTTTCTTGGGGCAGGGGCGATTATGCGCGAAACTAACGAAATAAAAGGCCTGACTACGGCGGCAAGCCTGTGGGTGGTTGCCGGAATGGGCTTAGCTGTTGGCTGCGGTTTCTATATCGCGGCTATATTTGCCGCTATATTGGCAGTGATAGCGCTTTTCTTTCTAAGGTATATTAAGGTATCTCTATTTGGTAAGGCAAAAGGGGATGATTCCCTTTAAGTAAAGGGGGTGGCAGCAATGGCATTTCACAAGAAGAAGATGGAAGAGAAGGTGTTGGATGTGGATGTGGCTATGCAGGGAAATCTGAGTTTCAAGGACCCGGTTAATTTGCGTATCAACGGTAAATTCGAGGGGCACCTGGAAACAAAGGGCAATCTTACCGTAGGGGCTATGGCAATAGTCTCAGCCGATATCACCGGTGATAATATTATTATCGGAGGCAGGGTAAAAGGTAAGATAATCGCCAAAGAAAGGCTCACCCTTCTTCCTACGGCGGTTGTGGAAGGGGACATATATCCGGTAAAGTTAAATGTGGCAGAAGGGGCAATACTTGAGGCCAGGTGTTCAATGCTGCACGATTTTCTTAATTCCCAGGAATTGGCGCATTACCTGGAAGTGGATTTGAATTCCGTCTTGGAATGGGCAAATACGGGAAAGGTGCCGGGTCTAAAAGATGGGGAAAGCTGGAAGTTCGAGCGTAAAACTATAGACTCCTGGATTGCCGCAGGCAAGATAGGTAAATAGCATAAGGGATAATTTATGGATGAAGAGAAGTTATTGACTATCAGGGATGTTTCTTTGGTCTTGGGGATTTCCGAGAAAGAGGTAATGGATTTAGCGGAAAAAGGCTCTATCCCCGCTTATAAAGTAGGGGGGATATACCTGAGGTTTAAGCGCCATCAGATAGATGAGTTTAGGAAATCACTTAAGAAGAATCTGCCTCATAGAATAAAGTCGGCAGAAAAGCAGTCACTAAAGGACGATTTGGCGGATTTTCTCTATTTCAACGATTTTTATATTATATCCGCCTTATTGATATTTTTTATACTTCTTATTATTTTCAGGGGCATATAAGGAATATGTCAGTGCATCCGGGTTTCTGTGACTTGGGTTTTGCTAAGCTGGATATAGATAGAAAAGCCCGCCGCGGTTTCCCTGAAGTTTTATACTGCCCCGGCAAGGACAGGGCGCATCTTAAGAAGATCGCCAGGGATTTCGCTAAGCATAACCAGGACCTCTTTTTGACTAAGCTGGAGAAGGGGATTTTTTTATACCTTAAGAAATCATTCCCCCGTTTAAGATATAATCCGCTGGCAAAAATAGGTTATCTAATAAGACAGCCCAAGGTTAAAACAGGCAGGGCGGTGCTTCTGCTTACCGCCGGGACTTCGGATATACCGGTTGCCGAGGAGGCAGTGGTAGCTTTGGAGGCTATGGGCAGCCGGGTGATAAGGAATTATGACGTGGGTGTAGCCGGCGTGCACCGGCTTTTAAATAAAGACAGCCTCAAGGATATTCAGAAGGCCAGGGTTATTATAGTAATTGCCGGGATGGAAGGGGCATTGGCCAGTATTGTCAGCGGTTTAGCCAGCTGCCCGGTAATAGCTGTGCCTACGAGCTGCGGTTACGGGGCTAATTTTCAAGGCCTGGCTGCTTTACTGGCAATGTTGAACAGCTGTTCTTTAGGGGTGACAGTAGTCAATATTGACAATGGTTTTGGGGCAGGATATTTTGCCGGATTGATAAATAGGCTCTAAGTAAGGACGAGCGGTGCGTTGATATGCAGGGGGTTACTACGGTAAAAGAAGCAGTGGGGTTTCACGGACATTTAGGCCCGTATCTTATTTTAGGGGTGAAGGCAGGGGAACTTGCTTTAAGGAAATTAAAGGCAAAGAAATATTTTGGCATGCAAATAAAGGTATGGGGGGCGGCGGAAAAACCGAAATCTTGTCTTATTGACGGACTGCAGCTTTCTACGGGCGCTACCTACGGGAAAGGAAATATATGCAAGGTATCCCCGGGCGGCAGGATAAGGGTCATGGTTAAGGCGGAAGGCAGTTGTAAAAAAATAGAGATAACCTTGAAAAAAGATTTAGCGAAAGTGCTAGAGGCTTTAAAAAGCCATAAAGATTCTGAAGACTACGCCAGAAAGTTGTATAGACAAGACCCAGAGGGTCTTTTTGATCTAAGGTATCGCCTTTAGGCTAGAGGCAATCGGAGGGTTAATTTTAGGGATTAAAATAACTTAAAAACCTGGAGTAATAAAATGAGTTTATCTGGACTGGATATATATAAACTATTACCCAAGACGAATTGCCGTGAATGCGGTTTTGTTACCTGCCTGGCTTATGCCATGCAGCTGGCAAAAAAGGCAGTAGCCCTGGATAAATGCCCGTACCTAAGCGAGGCATCCAGGAAGATGCTGGAGGAATCAAGTCTTCCGCCGATAAAATTGATTACAGTGGGCGCAGCTGAAAATAAGCTGGAGATCGGAAATGAAACTGTTTTATTCCGCCATGAAGAAAAATTTCATCACCCATGCGGCATAGGTTTTTTGATAGAAGATTCCTTAACTGACGCGGGTATTAAAGAGAGGCTTGAAAAAATTAAGCATTTGCATTTTGAGCGGATAGGTGAAGAGCTAAAACCGGACCTTATCGCCTTAAAACAAAAGAGCAGCAGCCAGAGGTTCTTACAGGCGTTAAAACTGGTTTTGGAGAATACCAGCTTCCCTTTGATGTTGATGAGCGAAGAGCCTTTTGTATTAAGAGAGGCCTTGGCAATTGCCGAAAAAAGAAGGCCGTTGATTTACCGGGCTACCGATGAAAATAAAAAAGAAATTGCGGCATTGGCAAAGGAGTTTTCCTGCCCTCTGGTAGCGTCTGCGCATGATTTAGAACACCTCTCTTGCCTGGTTATGGATTTAAACAAGGTAGGGGTATCTGAGCTGGTATTAGAAATACAGGAGAAACCGCTTGGGGATAAAATCTGGGATTTTACCCAGCTGCGCAGGCAGGCGTTAAAGAAGGCCAACCGTAAATTCGGCTATCCTGTATTATCTATAACAGCCTGCGATGGGGCATATGAAGAAATAATGGAGGCTGTTACCTATATGACTAAATATGCCGGCATAGTCATATTGAAGGGTATCGAGCCGGCCGGGGTGTTGTCTTTACTTACCTTGAGGCAAAATATCTATACCGATCCTCAGAAACCACTGCAGATAGAGCCGAAATTATACGCTATAGGCCATGCCTTTGATAAATCCCCTGTTCTGGTAACCACCAATTTTTCGCTTACCTATTATACGGTGGCAGGGGAGGTAGAGGCCAGTAAAATACCTTCTTATATATTATGCGTGGATACTGAGGGTATGTCTGTTTTGACTGCCTGGGCTGCCGAGAAGTTTAACGCAGGTAAAATCAGCGATTCGCTGAAGAAATTTGCGGTAGAGGGTACGGTTGGCCATAGGCGCCTGGTGATACCCGGATACGTAGCAGTCATCAGCGGAGAGCTGGAGGATCAATCCGGATGGCAGGTAGTAGTCGGGCCGAAAGAAGCAACGGGGCTCCCTTCCTTTCTTAAAAACTTATAAGCATAACAGATGGAAAAATATAAGGTAACTTTTTATCCTGATAATAAAACGGTAGAGGTGGAAAGAGACAAGACTATCCTTTCTGCGGCTATTTCTGCCGGTATTTATATCAATTCCCATTGCGCAGGAGAAGGTGTCTGCGGGCGCTGTAAGGTCATCTTGAAGGATGGCAAGGTTCTTACTCAATCCAGCGGCAATATCACGCAAGAGGAAAGAAAACAGCAGGTATATCTTGCCTGTCTTACTACGGTGCATAGTGACCTGAAAATAGAGATACCTGCGCAATCCCGGCTGGACTTGGAAGGGGAGGCCATCGGCAGCCCCGATTTGAGGCTGAAGGATTTTTATGCCTCATCAGAGGACATAGAGCCGCCGGCACCGTTAAAGGAAGGGGTCTTTCTGCGTTCTCCTCTGGCAACCAAATTGTACCTGGAATTGCCCCTGCCGGATTTGGACGACAAGGTAAGCGATTTAGAGCGCCTTACCGTCAAATAAGGCGCCAGGAGAACATACCTATTATGCAGACAGGCCTGGTAAATATCCGCGGCCTCGGGGAATTACTGCGCACCTCTGACTGGAAAGTCACGGTGACCTTAGGCAGCAGGAATAAGACTACCGAGATTGTTTTGATTGAGCCCGGGGATACCTCTAAAAGTAATTTCGGCGTTTGTTTTGATATAGGCACCACTACTATTACCGGCCAGTTGGTAGATCTAAACAGGGATAAGGTGGTAGGCACAAGGGTGACTTATAATAAACAGGCCAGCTTCGGAAGCGATGTTATTACCCGTATCATCTATGCCCAGGAAGAAGAAGGCCTGGAGAAATTGCATCATGCGGTAGCAGAGGGCATGAACCAGATGATACTGGAGCTTATACAGGAACACGGTGTGGACTTAAACGACGTTACCTGCGCCCTATGCGCAGGCAATACTACTATGGTGCATATCTTACTGAAAGTCGACCCTACCCATATAAGGCAAGAGCCATATGTCCCTACTGCTAATTTTATCCCTGTTATCAGGGCGGCAGAGGCAGGGATAAAAATCAATCCACGCGGGCTTTTATCCTGTGTGCCGGGGGTTTCCAGTTATGTAGGAGGCGATGTAACAGCGGGGGTCCTTTCCTGCGGCATGGATGAAGAAAATAATCTCTGCCTTCTTATCGATATAGGCACTAACGGAGAAATAGTGCTGGGTAACCGGGAGTTTCTTATTGCTGCTTCTGCATCGGCAGGCCCTGCCTTTGAGGGCTCGGGTGTTTCCTGCGGTATGCGCGCGACCAAAGGGGCCATACAAAAGGCGATACTTTCTAAAGACGGCACCCAGGTAAAATGTGATACCATAGGAGGCATAGCGCCCGTAGGCATATGCGGTTCAGGTTATATAGACCTGATCTCAGAGATGCTGCACAAGGGGGTGATTGATAGGAGCGGTAAAATGAAATTAAACGCAAACGGCCGTATCCGCGATAGTGAGAATGGTAAGGAATTTGTAGTAGTTTTTAAGGGAGAATCCGGTTCTCCTTCAGATATAGTCATTACCGAGGGGGATATAGATAATATAAAACGCGCCAAGGCAGCGATATATGCGGCAGTAGCTACGCTGATCAATAGCATGTCCCTGGATCTAACAAAGATAAAAAAGATATTTATTGCCGGCGGATTCGGCACCTCCATAGATGTAAAAAAGGCTATTCATATAGGCCTGCTTCCGGACATAGAAGAGTCCCGCTTTATCTTTGTGGGGAACAGTTCGCTTTCCGGTGCCCGCCAGATGCTTTTGTCTTACGAGGCTATCCGCAAGGCAGACGATATAGCCCGTAAAATAACTTATTTTGAGTTATCGGTTGCCAAAGGGTATATGGATGAATATATGTCGGCATTATTTTTCCCGCATACGGATTTATCCAGGTTCCCCCGCGTTAATTTTGCTTAAGAGAAAAGGGCAGGCCTATTATGGGTTATACTATTGCGGTTGCCGGAAAGGGAGGGACAGGCAAGACTACCCTTGCTTCATTATTGGTCAGGCTCATTAAGGAAGATAAAAAAGGCGGTATACTTGCCGTTGACGCTGACCCAAACAGCAACCTGGCGGAGTCTTTAGGTGTTGTTATCAGCCGTAGCGTGGGCAGTATAATAGATGAATTAGCTGCCAACCCCGCAAAGATACCTAGCGGGGTACCCAAAGAAAGAGCCGTCGAATATGAAATTCAGACCGCCGTCTATGAAGGGGATGGTTTTGATATTTTAAGCATGGGGCGGCCGGAAGGCCCGGGATGTTATTGTTATGCCAATAACGTCTTACGGAATATTGTTTCTAAATTAGTAAACGACTACAGTTATGTTATAATAGATAACGAGGCAGGCTTTGAGCATCTTTCCCGTCGCACCAGCCGTTTTGCGGATGTCTTGCTTGTAGTTTCTGACCCTACGCCGGCAGGGCTCAGGGCAGCGGAAAGGATCTCTGTTTTAGCCAAAGAATTAAAGATAGGCTCCGGAAGAAACCTGCTTGTCTTAAACCGTTGTAAGGCAGAAAGAGGAGGGCAGGGGGTATCCGTCAGGGGCCTGGATTATATAGGCTGCATACCCGATGACCCTGAAATAACCGATATCAGCGTAAAGGGGGCTTCTTTATTGGGGATCAGCCCTGGCGCGCTTAGTTTAAATACTCTACGCAGGATAGGAGACAAGATATGGCAGAGGGATTAATTTTAGAGAAGTGGTCGGATAGAATAACGCAGGTTACTATAGGCGCGACGGCAAAAGAAGGTGGCACTCGCAGAAAGACGATACAGATAGGGGGGGAACATACTCTTCCTTTTCTTTCTCCGGAAGGCGCATTGCCGCATAAGCCGGTTATTGCCTTTGAGATTTGGGACATACCGCCCCAGGATTGGCCTGAGGAATTAATGCGCAATTATTCCGAAGTAGCCAAAGACCCGTTGGCCTGGGGGCAAAGATGCGTGAGGGATTATAAGGCGGATTTATTATGTGTAAGGCTTAAGGGTGCTCATCCTGATTACGGAAATAAGAAACCGGAAGAAGGGGCCTTGTTTATCCGCGATTTATTAAAAAAAGTAGACGTGCCCCTGGTAATCTTAGGCTGCGGGGATGATGCCAAGGATAATCTTTTATTCCCTGCATGTTCTGAGGCGGCGAAAAATGAACGCTGCCTTATCGGAAGCGCCACACAAGATAATTACAAGACCCTTACTGCCGCTGTCCTTGCTGACGGGCACAATATCATAGCGGAATCACCGATAGATATAAATATTGCCAAGCAGGTGAATATCCTTATTTCGGATATGGGCCTGCCCCTGGAACGTATTGTTATCGACCCTACTATAGGGGCGCTGGGATATGGCCTGGAATATGCCTATTCTATTATGGAGAGGGCGCGCTTAGCCGGGCTTTCCGGGGATAAAATGATGGCCTTGCCTTTTATTTGTCTGGTAGGGCAGGAGGCTTGGAGGGCGAAGGAGGCATATGTTTCTTCGGCTGATTTCCCTTCAGGCGGCAGCCAGGTAATGCGCGGAATAATGTGGGAGGCGATTACTGCCGTTTCCCTGCTGCAGGCAGGCGCGGATATTTTAGTTATGCGCCATCCTGAGGCAGTAAATAAGGTCAGGGGATATATAGAAGGATTGGCCTAAGGTAAATTTAAGCCAAAGACAGATTAAAAGGCAGAAGACAATGTTTATAATCGGTGAATCCATAAACGGGATGTATAAGAATATAGCGGGGGCCATTAAGAAAAAGGATAAGGCGGCCATTCAGGGGTGTGCCTTGAGCCAGATAAAGGCCGGGGCAGATGCCCTGGATATAAATTGCGGCCCGGCATCTAACCTGCCGCAGGATGATATGCGCTGGTTATTGGAATCTGTCCAGGAGGTAACGGATAAGCCTTTATCTATTGACTCCAGCAATCCGAAAATAATCGCCTCTTGTCTTAAGTTGATGAAAAATCCGGCAATCATTAATTCTACTACTGCGGATGCCGAGAAATTGTCTATTCTGGTGCCCCTGGCAAAAGAATACCGCTGTCGGCTGATAGGCCTGACTATAAGTGAAAAAGGCATCCCGCAAAATAAAGAGCAGAGGATGGAATCAGCAGTATCTATCGTATCCTGCTGCCTGGAAGAAGGCTTTCCTGTAGAGGACCTTTATCTGGATCCGGTAGTCATGCCGGTTAATGTCGCGCAAGCGCAGATGCGGGGAATACTGGAAGCAATAGAAGAGTTCAAGGTCATATCCGAGCCTTCCCCTAAATGCGTGGTGGGTTTAAGCAATGTCTCGCAGGGGACCTGCTCTCGCAGCCTGATTAACCGCGCCTTTCTGACTATGGCTGTTGCCTATGGGCTGGATGCGGCTATATTAGACCCATGTGACAGCGTTCTTATGGATTCTTTGATTACCGCGGAATTGGTTTTAAACAAGCAGATATATTGTGATTCTTATCTGGAGGCCTATAAGAGAAAAAACTATGGCAGCTAAAAAACTTTTAAGGCACATATTCAGGTATGAAGGGTTCTGGATGAGCATGAAATTGGCGCTTAAAGGCATTGCCTATTTATTCATTTACCATCGCAATATGCGCATAATCTTCTTATCCGGTGTAGCTGCATTTCTTTTAGGGGTTTATTTCCAGCTTAAGTACATTGAACTTGTTTCTTTGTGCATAACCATAACCCTGGTGTTTATGGCCGAGATATTTAACACGGCGATTGAAATGATGATAGATATGCTTACTACCAAATACCGGCCTTTAATAAAACTGGTAAAAGACATAGCCGCTGCAGTGGTATTGATCGCTTCTTTAAATGCCATTGCCATAGCTTATATCCTTTTTGCAAGGCGCATATTTCATCCCTGATCTGGATCCTTTAAAGGCCAAAGGTATCCTTAAGGCCCATGGGATTATAGTCGTATTTTTATCTTGCTAAATTTTATGACTGATAATATGATAAAGATGATGAAGGCAGCGATAATAAACTTATGTTTGGTATTTGCTGTTTTCTTATCCTTCTTGTTTATCAGCCCTGCGGCAGAGGCGGAAAACGCCCAGGTGTTATTATTGACCTGTAGCATTCCTGAGGTGCCGGGGATCAATGCCCCTTTGTCTGAGGGCAGTGTTGTGCCCGGGACAATGCAGCAGCAGATAAGCACAGGGGGCCCGGAAACAGAAGGGTAAACAGCAGGATAAGAGCTGTGGGGACGGTTCTTGCGCTTGCAACTAATTGGTATAATTAGCGTTGTGAGTATGACTTTATTGATATAGGCGGAGTAGCTCAGCCTGATAGAGCACGCGGCTCATACCCGCTTGGTCGGTGGTTTAAATCCACTCTCCGCCATAAAATTTACTAACTATTTGATATTCGGTAAATTTATCCCGCAGCCTGCGATGAAGATTTCTTCGAAATCTTCAAGCGCTTAGGCAAGTGGACAATAAAAAGAGAGTGGGCGCGTTCCATCGGGGTGGTTTCCCCTTCGGTAGTCTATTTCCAGAGGTCAGAATTAGAAAAGTGATAATATGAAAAGCATGCTTCTGTTAGTGCTATGTTTAGGTTTATCCGGATGCGCAACTACCGCTAAATACGACACGAAATTAAATACCTGGATTGGGGCAAGCGAAGACTCTTTGATTGCTTCCTGGGGGGTCCCGAATAAGGAATATCGCATGAGTGATGGTAAAAAGGCTATTGAGTATGTGCATAAAAACACTATTCAAACAGGCGGCTATACCTATACGCAGCCGCAGACAATCTATCAGTCCGGCACAATAGGGGATAAGACTTATAGCGGAACGTCTACCCAGTATGTAACGGAAGTAGTGCCAGTCAAGAATTATAGATTGTCTTGTAAGACCAGCTTTGTGATAAACAACAGTGGAACAGTAGAAAGTTGGCACCACGAAGGAAATAATTGTATTTCTAATTAGCCGGTTTTTCCCCATACCCGCCTGGCCGGTGGTTTCCTGATGTATAAGCTCTCTTAAAATCCCCTAAAATTCCAGTGAGGTTGACAAAGCGGTTCTCTTGTAGTAATATACCTGTGTTGGGTTAGCATGGCTATCTGATTAAAAATAGAAAGCAATGGCAGATATCATTGGACAGTCCGGGGTTTTGGTTGATTTGTTGGGTTATCAGGAAGGCGCAGTTGTCAGTAAGGAGATAATCAAGAAAGACACGGGGACGGTAACCCTGTTTGCGTTTGATAAGGGGCAGGGTTTGAGCGAACATACTGCGCCATTTGATGCATTAGTCTATGTTTTTGACGGCAAGGCAGAAGTCGTTATTGATAAAAGGGAATTTCTTTTAAAGTCCGGAGAAATTATTATAATGCCGGCGAATAAGCCCCATGCCTTAAAAGCCCTGGAACGCTTCAAGATGCTTTTAGTAATGGTAAGGTCTTAAAATAAAGAGCAGCCCTATATGGAAATACTTTGTATCGGTAATGACGTTACTAAAACAGGAAAGAAGAAGCTATAGTAAAGCGTATGGCTGCGATAACCACTATTTTTTATTTTACGGGAACCGGCAACTGCCTGAAGGTAGCAGAGGATTTAGCCGAAGAACTGGGGGGTGCTCATACCGTAAATATGGCCGCTGTGGTCGATAAAGAAATTGACTTATCATCTGATTGTATCGGCCTTGTTTATCCCGTGTATATGTTCGGGATGCCTCTGCTGGTGAAAAGATTTATTAAACAGTTAAAGTCGGATAAAAATAAATATATTTTTTCCATTTCTACATACGGGGGAGAATCTGCCGGTACACTCAGCCAGAACGCGGCCCTGCTTAAAGCACAGGGCCTTAAACTCAGCGCCGGTTTTATCGTGAAGATGCCGGGTAATTATACCCCCCTTTATGAAGCTATCCCCATAGAGAAGCAAAATGAAATGTTCAAAAATGAAGAACAGAAAATAAAAGATATCGCCAGGATAGTAAAAGAAAAAAAGGAAAATAGAATAGAGCGGGGGGCATTTTTAGCCGGCCTGTTTCTTTCAGGCATTATTTATAATTTTATGTCTCTTAAGATACCTGCCCTGGATAAGAACTTCTGGGCGGATGATAAGTGTATCAGCTGCGGCAGCTGTGTGAAGGTTTGCCCGGTAAACAATATCAGGCTTTCTGATAAGAAGCCGCTTTGGCTGCATAAATGCGAACAGTGTTTTGCCTGCCTGCATTGGTGTCCCAGGGAAGCTATTCAATACGGCAAAAATACTGCGGGAAGAAAACGCTATAGAAATCCGGCGGTTAAATTAGAAAGCCTGCTGTTAAACAAATGAAGGCGGCGCATAACTTAGGCGCAAAGGGAGATACACATAAGCAGGGATTTCGTAAACAACCATAGCAGGACTGACGTTTTAAAAATATAGGGACACTGCAGTTTTATGGTAAGTGTCCCTAAAATTTTACTATGCTTATCGACAAGTTTAAAAAGACTGTTAAGAGTTATAATTTGATATCCCCCAAAGATAAGATCGTAGTCGGGGTATCCGCAGGCCCGGATTCAGTAGCCTTGTTTTATCTTTTGCAGGCGCTGAAGAAAGAAACCGGCATCAGCCTGCACATTGCGCATCTTGATCATATGCTGAGAAAGGATTCATCTTACGACGCTGTTTTTGTGCGGCACCTGGCAGAAAGGATGTGCGTTGAGGCGACCATTGGCTCTTGTAATGTCAGGGCATTGTGTAAAAAGGGCTCTATCGAGGAGGCGGCAAGGAACGCGCGTTTTGATTTTTTATTTAGAGTGGCAAAGCAGACCGGGGCAAACAAAATAGCCCTGGGGCATAACCTGGATGACCAGGCGGAAACCGTAATTATGCGTATCTTACGCGGCTCAGGGCTATCCGGGTTATCGGCTATATTGCCCAAGAGGAAGATGGCCGGTTATGAGGTTATCCGGCCGTTGATCGGGATCAAACGTAAAGAAATAGAGGTATTTTTAAAAAGAAAAAAAATAAAAACCCGCCTTGATAGGTCAAATACACGGGATATTTATCTGCGTAACCGTATCAGGAATAAGTTACTGCCTTTATTGGAAAAGGAGTATAATAGTAATATCAAAGAGGTGCTGGCGAATATGGCTGAGAATGTCGCTTATGATTATGACTATTTAAACGGGATTTCAAGCCGCATTGTCGCCAGGCAGGGTAAAGGCAGGATCAAATTGGAAGATTTAATAGGGTTACACCCGGCAATACAAAGGCTGATCTTCAGGACAATTATCTCCAGGGTAAAGGGCAATACCCGTAGGATAAACTTTTCACATATCCGTGAAGTCGAGGATTTGGTTTTAAACCGGCCGACCTCATCTATTGTTGACCTGCCTAACAGCCTCTCCGTGATAAAAAGGCCTAAGACATTGCTTTTTTATTTACGCTAAGGGCCTTAAGGTATCCTTATTTTACCAGCGCATATTTTTAATAAATGCTTGATTTTACAGGTAGTTAATATATAATAATTTTTCTAAAAGGAGTAGAGCAAAATGGCAGGAGAAAATAAACCAAGGATCAAAAATAAGAATTTTTTACAGCGTTTTCCTGTAGGGTGGATATTAGGGGTTGTCTTTACGCTGCTTCTATTGAATTACCTCAGTTATAGCGCAAACGTATCCAAAGAGATTGCTTACAGTGATTTCTACCAGATATTGAAAAATGAGCCGAAAAAGATCAAAACCCTGGTGAAAACGGAAAATGAACTGCAGGGAGAATTCAACGATAGTTCACGCTTTAGGCTGACTATACCGGATAATGACCAGCAGTTACTCGGCCTGATCAGGGAAAATGTCGGGCATTTTGAAGTCAAGCCCTTGCGTACTTTCTGGGTGGGGCTGCTTTTTAACCTTGGGCCCATAGCCCTTTTTATAGTCTTCTGGTGGATGATGGCCTCCCGTGGCGAACAACTGGGCAATAAGGTCATGTCTTTCGGCAAGGTCAGGCCTAAGATCCACAGCGAGAAAGAAGGGGAACGGGTGACCTTTAATGATGTTGCGGGAGTAGATGAGGCCAAGGAAGAGCTGAAAGAGGTCATTGAGTTTTTGAAAGACCCTAAGAAGTTTCAGAAGTTAGGAGGTAAGATCCCTAAGGGGGTTTTACTGGTGGGGCCTCCAGGATGCGGGAAGACTTTGATCGCCAAGGCAGTTGCCGGAGAAGCGGGGGTGCCTTTTTTCAGCATATCGGGTTCGGATTTTGTAGAGATGTTCGTCGGCGTGGGCGCCAGCCGGGTCAGGGATTTGTTTGAGCAGGGCAGGCGCGCAGCCAAGGTTTCAGGTAAAGGAGCGATAATCTTTATTGACGAGATAGATGCCGTGGGCCGGTTGCGTTTTTCCGGTATCGGAGGAGGCCATGACGAACGCGAGCAGACCTTAAACGCCCTCTTAGTTGAGATGGATGGTTTTGACACCGAGCAGGGTTTGATTCTGATCGCGGCAACCAACCGGCCGGATACATTAGACCCGGCATTGCTTAGGCCGGGAAGGTTTGACCGCCATATCATCGTAAGCCTTCCGGATATAAAGGGGAGGGAGGAGATATTAAGGGTCCATACCCGCAAGATTAAACTTGCCCCCTCCGTAGATTTTAAATCCATTGCCAGCCAGACCCCCGGTTTTTCCGGGGCAGATATTGCCAATCTTTGCAATGAGGCGGCATTATTGGCTGCCCGCCATAACAAGGAATCCGTGGAAATGATAGATTTTGAGAAATCCGTGGAGCGCGTCTTAATGGGTCCGGAGAAAAAAAGCCATATTATTTCCAATAAGGAGAAAGAAATTACCGCCATGCATGAAACAGGACATGCCCTTCTTTCTTTATTGCTCCCGGAGGTAAACCCGTTGAAGAAAGTTTCTATAATCCCGCGTGGACTGGCCGGTGGTTATACTTTTAATCCACCGATGGAAGACCGGCATTACTGGACAAAGAGAGAGCTTGTAGCTGAAATAGCCCTGATGTTAGGCGGAAGGGCATCTGAAGAGATCAACCTGGGAGAAATTACTACCGGGGCGCAGAACGATTTAGAGATGGCTACGCAAATGGCCAGGCGCATGGTTTGTCAATTCGGGATGTCGGAGAAATTAGGGAATATTGTTTTAGGCCGCAGAGAAGGGTTGATTTTCTTAGGCCGCGACATTGTAGAAGAGAGGAATTACAGCGAGCAGACCGCGCACATGATCGATGAAGAGGTAAAACGGATAATCGACGAGGCATACCTTAAGGCCAAGACATTACTTCAGGAGAATACCGATAAGATAAAGATATTGACCGGCGCGCTTATGGAAAAAGAGGTCTTAAGCGGAGAAGAGGTAATGCGGATGCTCGGTATAGAAAAGAAGGAAATTGTTTAGACCGCAATAAAGATGCGCATAATCAATATATCTGGCCAGGAGGACATACGCAGGGTAATGCATGCCATGGGCGTAGATAGATACGGCGTTGAAATCATGGCGCCCAAGGCACAATTATATCTGGTAAGGATGGATTCCCTGCCTTGTGTTTGTGCAAATATATTAAAACAAGAAATGCTTTCTTTGGGGGCAGATGCAGCGGTATCCAGGGATGCGCTTACCGGCAAGGTGAAGAAGACAGATTGTTTATTGATCGGCACCCTTTCCCAATTTACCCGCCTTAATGAGAAGATAAGACAGCAGCCTTTTGGCCTGGATTTATTGGGCCGTAAGTTATCTTTACTAATTTCTGATTACCAGCATTCTCTTTTTACCCTTAGATTAAGAAGATACACCTTAAACCTGGGTATGCGCAGCCATATTATGGGTATAGTCAATCTTACCCCGGATTCATTCAGCCAGGATGGTTTATATATAGATGCTGACCCCGGTCGTAATCTATCCGGTATAATACGTTTTGTCCGTGGTTTGGTAGAGGATGGGGCAGATATAATTGATATAGGGGCAGAATCCAGCCGGCCCGGTGCAAAACCAGTGAGCGCAAAAGAAGAGATCAAACGGATAATGCCTGCACTTAAGTTGATCATCAAGAAATTCAAGGTGCCGGTTTCCGTAGATACTTATAAACCGCAAGTAGTAGAGCAGGCACTGGATAACGGCGCCGACCTTATAAATGATATAACCGGGCTTAAGGACCTGAGGACCGCTAAATTAATCGCAAGATACAAGGCAGGGGTAGTAATCATGCATATGAAGGGCAACCCCCGTAATATGCAGCAAAAGACCTCTTATGATTCTTTAATCGATGATATCATCGAATATTTGCGTAAGAGAATTGATACCGCGCTTTCTTGCGGCATAAGCAAAAACAGAATAATTATCGATCCCGGGCTTGGCTTTGCCAAGGCAGCCGGGGATAACCTTAAGATCCTGAATAACCTATCCGAATTTAAAATACTGGGTGAGCCTATTCTTGTAGGTCCTTCCCGTAAGTCCTTTCTCGGTAAAATATTGAATGCCCCTGTTCAGGAGAGGCTTTTGGGGACGGTTTCGGCATGTATCTTAGCGCTAAGGAATGGCGCGCATATTGTCAGGGTCCATGATGTCCGGCAGCTCAAACAGGCGCTTCAGGTTGCCGACAGTATAAATAAGGCATGATTTATTATATGGCGGGGTAATGGTAGAGTTTGGGATTTGGAAACCGGTTGTCGAAGTAGCCATACTCTGGTTTGTCATTTATCATATCATTTTGTTCTTTGAGGGCACGCGCGCAATACAGGTAGTCCGCGGAATCGTTATTTTGCTGGCAGCCTTTTTCCTTTTTCAGATTCTGCACCTGGTGATATTGGACTGGCTGCTGACGAAACTATTTGCAGTCTCGGTAATCGCTATATTGATTATTTTTCATCCCGAAATAAGGCAAGGGCTGGCACGCCTGGGCCAAAGGCAGCTCTTCAATTCCCCGTTAAGAGAAGAGGAACTTGATCACATGATCCAGGAGATCAGCGAGGCAGCGGATAGCCTATCTAAGTATAAAATGGGGGCGATTATTGCCGTAGAAAAAACCGACCCTCTGGCCACCTATATCCCAAGCGGCATCATCGTAGATGCGCGCGTATCCGCTGAATTAATAGAAGCGATATTTACCCCGAATAACCCCCTGCATGATGGCGGGGTAGTTATACAGAACGGCCGCGTAGCCTCAGCCGGGTGTTTATTCCCTCTGTCGCAAAAACAGGATTTAAACCGTATCTTTGGAATGCGGCACCGCGCTGCCTTAGGCCTAAGCGAAGAAACAGACGCGTTAATAATAGTGGTTTCCGAAGAGAGGCAGGACGTTTCTTTGGTATATAAGGGCAGGCTGTATAAAGACCTGGGCCGTGAAGAAATAAGCAGTAAGCTCAAAGAAATAATAAAAATAGAACCCAGAGATGCGTAAAACTAAAGAAAAGGTAGGCATACTTTACAGGTTGATACATTGTTTTATTTATCACCCCTGGCTTAAATTGATTGCCTTGATATTGGCGGTTATGGTCTGGCTGTATGCACGGGGTGAAATAAACAGGTTTAATTAAATATATGGTTAAATTAGGCGTAAATATAGACCACGTAGCCACATTACGCCAGGCGCGCGGTGGAAATGAACCGGAGCCGGTATTTGCGGCCCTGGCCTGCCAAACTGCCGGTTCAGATAGTATTGTGGCGCATCTGCGCGAAGACCGCAGGCATATTCAAGAAAGAGACCTCTTTCTTTTAAAACAGGCTATCGGCATCAGGCTGAATTTGGAGATGTCAGTTGCAGAAGATATCCTGGAGGTAGCTTGTAAATTAAAGCCTTATCAGGCTACCCTGGTTCCTGAGAAGAGAAAGGAATTGACTACCGAGGGCGGCCTGGATGTATTGGCCAATATGCGTTCGGTTGCGCGGGCTGTAACCAGATTAAAGAAAAACGGTATTGCCGTCAGTATTTTTATAGACCCGCAAAAAAGGCAAATTGACGCATCCAAGAAGTCAGGGGCAGATATGGTTGAACTGCATACCGGACGTTATGCGCAGGCTAAAAATAACAGGGAGCAGGATAAATACTTTGCGCAGATAAGATCGTCTGCTGCGTATGCCGTTTATAAAGGGCTGATCGTTAATGCCGGGCATGGCCTGGATTACCGTAACACAGCCAGGATAGCTAGAATCAAAGTTATAGAGGAATTAAATATCGGTTTTTCCATAATAAGCCGCGCGGTCTTTGTGGGTTTATCTGAGGCAGTGCGTGAGATGAAAGGATTGATTGCTGGTTAAGGTATGATTATCGGCATAGGGGTAGATATAATTGAAGTCAGGCGCCTTAGGCAGGCAATCGAGCGATGGAAGGATGTATTTCTAAACCGCGTCTTTACCGCGCATGAATTAAAAAATGCTAAAGGCAGGATAAGCCTTTATCAGCACCTGGCCGGCAGGTTTGCGGCAAAAGAGGCAGTTTTCAAGGCCTTAGGCGACATACGGCTGCAGTGGCAGGACGTAGAAATTATCAATGATAAAGACGGTAAGCCCCGTTGTTCTATATTGACCAAAAAAGGTAAAGGCGTAGACATTTATATATCCATATCCCATGTCAAGAATTATGCGGTTGCCAACGCGGTTATTACACAGAAAGGCTAAGGCGCATAAAGGCGACTTCGGGCATATTTTATTATTAGCGGGTTCCCCCAGGTTTTCCGGGGCGGCGGCCATATGCGTTGAGGCAGCCATGCGTTCAGGGGCAGGGTTGGTTACCGTCGGCCTGCCGAAAAGCATATTATGCGCATTTATTAAAATAAAGATCAAAGAGGTAATGCTTTTACCTTTGCCTGAATCAAGAAAAGGCGCATTAAGTTTAAGCGGTTATTTAAAGATACGGGATTTTGCCAGGAAGGCAGATGTATTAGCAATAGGGCCCGGGCTCGGCCAGGAAAATACAACCCAATCGCTTGTGCGTAGGATTATAACTACCTTGGATAACCCGATGGTGATTGACGCAGACGGATTAAATGCCCTGGCAGGCAAACCCCAATTATTAAAATCGGCTGGTTCAAACAGGGTTATTACCCCGCATGCGGCAGAGATGGCCAGATTGCTGGGGGTAGGTATAAATAAATTAGAATCTGACAGGAAAGAGATTGCTTCTCAATTTGCCAGAAAATACCGGCTTACGGTCGTACTAAAGGGGCATAATACCGTAGTGGCTGATCATCGGGGAGGCATATATATAAACAAGACCGGGAATCCCGGGATGGCTACCGCAGGGAGCGGGGATGTCTTGACCGGCATGATTGCTGCTTTTATGGGTCAGGGGCTTATTCCTTTTTTAGCGGCAAAATACGCGGTTTACCTGCATGGCCTGGCAGGGGATTTGGCATCCGTAAAGAAAACGCAAATTAGTTTGATTGCATCCGATATAATTGATAGAATTCCAGCAGCTATTAAACAGTGCGGTTGCGGGGCAGGTACCCAAGTGGCCAAAGGGGGCAGACTGTAAATCTGCTGCACTTGTGCTTCAGAGGTTCGAATCCTCTCCTGCCCACTTTAGGATTATAAGTGAAAAAGATTCCGGGGCGTGGCTCAGTTTGGCTAGAGCGCTTGAATGGGGTTCAAGAGGTCACAGGTTCAAGTCCTGTCGCCCCGATAAATGAGGCCGCAACTTACGGAGTATTAGATTTTGTTTGTTACGACGTAAGTTGCATGGCCGAATTTATACCAACAGTTGCAAGTGGATTTTGAAAAAATCCACGCAGCGCTTAACTGTTGGTACATGGCACATCTTGCGAAGCGGGATAGAATCCGCCGGCTATTTTAGCTACAAGCGGATTCATCCTGGCAACTGTGAGTGGGTTTCGAAGAAATCCACTCACAGTTGCCAGGGTATAGTGTAAATGTTATATCGCAGCAGCGCTTAACTGGATGAGATGCGGGTATATAGGTTGATGCGGGTGTAGTTCAATGGTAGAACAATAGCCTTCCAAGCTATATATGACGGTTCGATTCCGTTCACCCGCTCCAGAGATATAAGGGCAGAAAGAAGAGAATAATGACAGAGGAAAGAGAATTTTTAGAACCGGTTTTTATTGATGCCTTTGACCTGGATGACGCCTGGTTCCAATGCCTGGGTGCTATCCTGGAAAAAGGCCACGTCTACACTATAACCAGGGGAAGTTATGCCGGGCAGAAACGCCTGGAGTTTGATTTTGTGGCGGTGCGTATCAAAAAACCCGGGCATCAGATCATACCAATAATTCCGGAAGGCATGAGTATACCTGCGCCTACCGATATGGCATATATCCAGGGTTATCTTGCTTATCTGCTCTCCGGGGTGAAGACAGAGACCGAAGATTATACGTACGGAGAAAGATTGGTTGAGCCCAAGGTAAAAATAAAACAAAACATAGGCGGCAAAGAAATGGTCAAAGAAATGCCTCTGGAGGTAAACCAGGTAGAGGAGGTGATCCGGATATATAAAGAACAGGGATACGGGACTAACCAGGCAATAATGGAGATAGGCATGCCTTCTGATATAAAATTGGCTGACCCCCCATGCCTGAGGCTGATAGATACGAGGGTGCGTTACGGTAAATTGAATTTTATTTTGTATTTTCGTTCCTGGGATTTATGGGGAGGTTTTCCTTCTAATCTGGGAGGCCTGGAACTGGTCAAGCAGTATATGGCAGGCGAGATCGGCGTAGAAAACGGAGAAATTGTCGCGGTGAGTAAGGGGCTGCATCTTTACGATTACAGCTGGGAACTGGCAAAGATGAGGACAAATAAGCCTGTAGATAAATGCCGCGTGTAAAGCCAGACTTAACGATCGAGGTTAAAATTAAGGTCTTATGAGCGATGCACCTAATGCGCCTGATCGCAGAAGATTTATCAGGTTAGATTATATTGCCCCTCTTGCCTATAAGATATGCAAAGAGGAGACACTCACCAGGTTGCTTCAGGGGTACACCGCTAATATCAGCGAGGCGGGGATACTTTGCAATATAGATGAGAAGGTGAATGTGGGGGATGTCCTATGGCTTTCTTTTGACCGGGGGACTCTGACGATATGTGAAGAATTGGAAAGGCGCAGCCTGATTTATCAGAACGGCGTAATCGGCAAGGTAGCCAGGCTCCAAGATAATAAAAACGGCACTTATAACGTAGGAATACAGTTTATTACCCGGGAAGAAAAAAATATTACTTCTTACTTGCCCTGAACCTGATTTAGAAGGGGCAGGGGGCATATGATATGGATAAAGAGCGGATTGCGATCTTAGGGGACGGGGGATGGGGCACGACCCTGGCTATATTGCTTAGTGAAAAAGGCATGTCCATAGATCTCTGGGGGGCATTTCCCGGTTATGTCTCTTTGTTGAAGAAGAAGAGGGTAAATACCAGGTTTTTACCCGGCATAAAAATCCCGCGGCAGGTAAATATTACCGCTGACTTAACGCAGGCATTAAATGAGAAAGACATTATCATTCTGGCTGTGCCTTCACAGTATATGCGCAGTATTTTAAAAAGAATAAAGTGTATACCCGGTTTTAGAAAGCCGCTATATTTAAGCGTTGCTAAGGGTATTGAGACCGTATCTTTAAAACGGATGTCTGAGGTAGTGCGCGAAGAATTAGGCAGGGTAAATTTTGCGGTATTGTCCGGGCCTACCATAGCCCACGAAGTAGCCCGGGGTATTCCTACTACGGCTGTAATCGCCTCTTGCAATAAAGAGCGCAGGGAATACCTGCAGGGCATCTTTATGACTGAGTCCTTTAGGGTATATACAAACGACGATATTACCGGGGTTGAGCTGGGGGGGAGCCTGAAAAATGTTATTGCCATTGCCTGCGGTATTTCCGACGGCCTGGGTTTCGGGACAAACACAAAGGCCGCCATTTTAGCGCGTGGCTTGGCAGAGATATCCCGCTTAGGCCATGCCATGGGCGCTAGGGCAGGGACGTTCAGCGGCATAAGCGGGATAGGGGACCTCGTTACTACCTGTATCAGCCGTTATAGCCGTAACAGGTTTGTGGGAGAGCAGATGGGCAGGGGCAAGTCCCTTGAGCAAATAAAAAGTAATATGCAAATGGTCGCTGAAGGGGTGCCGACTGCAAGATCCGCGTATGGGCTCAGTTTAAAATACAAAGTAAATATGCCGATAACCAGGGAAATTTACCTGGTCCTTTATAAGAAGAAATCTCCATTAGCGGCGGTAAGAGATTTGATGACCAGGAAGAAAAGGCAGGAGTAGTATTTTTTGTCAATAGAAACGCCGGCGTAGCTCAGTCGGTAGAGCGGCTGTTTTGTAAACAGCGGGTCGGGGGTTCAAATCCTCTCGCCGGCTTTATTAATTATACTCAATATCTTAGTTGCCTTTAAAAAAGGAGGCAGGGAAAATGGTGTTTTTGGGGCAGGATAAGCGTAAACATCCGCGTATAAGTGCCAGGTTCATTGTTTCATACCGCCTGTTGGATGAAGTGGATAATATGGATATTACCCAGACTAAGAATTTAAGCCTGGGAGGTATGCTCCTGACTACTAACAGGAAGTTCCATGCGGGGACAAACCTCGCCTTGGAGATCAGGCTCCCATTTGATCCTAACCCCATAATGATTATTGCCAAGGTCCTTGAGTCGCGCGAAATCAGCAGAGACCTTATATATGATACCAGGCTGCAATTCCTTGCGGTTGATGAGAAGCATCTTAATATAATCCGGGATACCGTAAGTTATTATCTTAAGAAAGGATAATAAATGAAGAAGATAAACATTGGCTTGATCGGTTTTGGCAATGTCGGTTCCGGAGTGGTGGGTATATTAAATTCAAGAACGGCCTTCCTTAAGGAGAAAATAGGGGTGGAAATAAGCATTAAGAAGGTATGCGATCAGGATATCGCCTCCAAGAGAAATGTCGCGGTGGATAAGTCTATCCTTACCCGTAATCCCAGAGAGGTGATTAATGACCCGCAGATAGATGTTGTAGTAGAGCTTATCGGAGGAATACACCCGGCTAAAGAATATATTATTGAGTCTTTGAATAAGGGCAAGAATGTGGTCACCGCAAATAAGGCCCTGCTGGCAGAGGAGGGGCGTCACTTATTCGCCCTGGCCCAGGACCGGGGTAAAAGCATATATTTTGAGGCCTCGGTAGGCGCAGGCATACCGATTATAAAATCCCTGCGCGAAGGGCTTATTGCCAACAAATTCCACAGCATATTCGGTATATTAAACGGCACCTCTAATTTTATACTTTCACAGATGGCCGGGCAACATTGCAGTTTTCGCGATGCCCTCCTTGAGGCAAAGGCAGGAGGTTTTGCGGAAAAGAACCCTGCCCTGGATATAGAAGGTACAGATTCCGCCCACAAACTTATATTATTGACATATCTTTGTTTCGGAAGGTTTGTGAGGATGGATGAAATATTCATTGAGGGTATTTCCAGTATTTCTTTATCGGATATTAATTATGCCCAGGAGCTGGGTTTTGAAATAAAGCTTTTGGCAATTGCCAAGAAAGAAAAAGACGAGCTGGAGGTAAGGGTCCATCCTACTTTAATCCCCGCATGTCATCTCTTGTCTTCCGTAGGGGGTGTTTTTAACGCCTTTTACGTTTCTGCGGATTTAGCCGGGGAGCTCCTTTTTTATGGCCCGGGGGCAGGGCAATCTTGTGCAGCTTCGGCGGTTGTATCGGACCTGGTGGATCTGACCCGGGATATAAAAGCAGGCATGTTCAGGTCAGTAATGAACACCCTGGTCGATAAATCAATCAGGAAACAACGCAGCATCAACGATTACGAAAGCAGGTATTACATAAGGTTTATGACGGTGGATAAGCCGGGTGTCTTGGCTAAGATTTCAGGGGTATTGGCTAAGTTCGGCATCAGCATAGCCTCGGTCAGCCAGAAGGAAAGAAGAAAAACACAGGTAGTGCCGATTGTAATGCTTACGCACGAAGCAAAGGAAAGAAATCTGCATTCAGCCCTTGAGATTATTAACCGGCTTAATATCATTAAACAAAAGGCGGTAGCCATAAGAATCGAGGAGCTTTAAGTATGTATTACCAGGGCGTAATTGCAAAATACAAGGCATACCTTCCGGTGAGTAAGATGACGCCGGTTATTACTTTACAGGAAGGCGATACCCCTTTGATTTATGCCGGGTATCTGAGCAGTATCCTGGGTCAGAATTACCAGGTATACCTTAAATATGAAGGGCTTAACCCCACAGGTTCTTTTAAAGACCGGGGGATGACACTGGCTATTTCCAAGGCCTGCGAAGAAAAAAGCCGGGCAGTAATGTGCGCTTCTACCGGCAATACCTCTGCCTCGGCTGCGGCATATGCGGCCAAGGCAGGCCTGAAATGCATTGTTTTAATACCTAAGGGGGCGATTGCCTTAGGTAAACTTAGCCAGGCGCTTATTCACGGGGCCACAGTCTTGGCAGTGGACGGTAATTTTGACCATGCCCTGAGCCTTGCGCGGGAAATTACCGAAAAATACCCCATTACCCTGGTAAATTCACTTAATCCCTATCGGATAGAAGGCCAGAAGACCGGCAGTTTTGAGATTTGCGACTGCCTTTCTGCTGCGCCTGATTTTCAGGTAATGCCTGTAGGCAATGCCGGAAACATTACTGCCTATTGGAAGGGGTATAAAGAATACAAGGCCTTGGGGAAAATCAAATCCCTCCCCCGGATGCTTGGTTTTCAGGCAGAAGGCGCTGCCCCTATTGTAAGGGGGCGCATAATCAAAGAGCCTAAGACCATTGCCACTGCCATACGTATCGGCAATCCGGCAAGCTGGGAGCAGGCAGAACAGGCGCGGGATGAATCAAAAGGGCTTATTGACCTGGTGTCTGATAAGGAAATAATCTCAGCTTATAAATTACTGTCTCGTAAAGAAGGAGTATTTGTTGAGCCGGCTTCGGCTGCTTGCGTGGCCGGGTTATTAAAACTTGCGCGTAAAGGGTATTTTCAGCGTAGAAAGAAAAGAGGCAGTAAAATAATCAGGGTAGTCTGTATCCTGACCGGCCACGGCTTGAAAGATCCAGACTGCGCCTTAAAAACAATAAATCCTCCCAAGGTGGTTAAACCTGATTTAGGCGCAATATTAAATGAGATCGGCTATTAGTTTTAGAATGCCGTGCAAAAAAATGTCATTGAAAAACAAGAAGGTCCTGGTAACGGCCGGGCCTACCTGGGTTCCTATAGATGCGGTGAGGGTAATCAGCAATATTTCCAGCGGCACTACCGGTATACTTATCGCCAGGGAGGCGAAAAAGAAAGGGGCAAGGGTAACCTTGTTTTTAGGGCCGGTTACTGCTGTCTTTAGGGACAGCCGTATAAGGGTTGTGCCTTTCAGGTTTTTTAAGGAACTGCGCTCTAAGATTAAGAAGGAGCTAAAGCGGGTTTCTTATGATTTTATCATACATGCCGCTGCGGTTTCGGATTTCTGCCCCCGGCAAGTGATAAAAAATAAGGCCGGTTCATCAAAGCCGCTTAACTTAAAACTTGTGCCTCTGCCCAAAATAATCGGCGATATACGCAGATTGGCTGGTGAGGCAAAGGTTATAATCTTTAAATTAGAGGCAGGCAAAGACAGGGAAGCGCTTATTAATAAAGCAAAGGCGGCCCTTTTAAAATCTGGGGCGGATATGGCAGTGGCTAATTGTCTTGATCCTTACCGTGCTTATATTATAAAAAGAAACGGCAGCGTGTCTTTTGTCTCAAGCAAAGAAGTATTATCCAGGCGCTTGCTCCAGGAGTTGTCTTTTGAGTAAGAAGGGAAACCAGATATGAAGTATATTGTTTTAGTGGGAGACGGTATGGCGGATTATCCGCTTAAGGAGCTGAACGGCCGCACCCCTTTGGAAGCAGCGCGCCTGCCGAATATGAATTTTATTGCGCATGCCGGAAGGTTAGGTCGCGTGAGAACCATACCTGAACGCATGGCCCCGGCATCTGATGTGGCGAATATCTCTATTCTTGGATATGACCCCAAGATGTACTATACCGGCAGGGGTCCCCTTGAGGCGGCAAATTTAGGAGTAGAATTAGATGCGGATGACGTGGCCTTCCGTTGTAACCTGATTACCGTCTCGGCAGATAAACTTATTGACTATAGCGCCGGGCATATCACTTCCCATGAAGCAGATACGTTAATAACCTCTGTGAATAAGCACCTGGGCAGTGAAAGGATTATTTTTTATCCGGGAGTGAGTTACCGGCATTTAATGGTAGTAAAGGGAGGCAGGCGGGAAGGCCTGGAATCCGTCAAGTGCCTGCCCCCGCATGATATCATCGGAGGAAGATTCAAGAAGAAACTTCCGAAAGGCAAGGGGTCAGAATTATTGACCAGCCTGATGGAGAAGTCTAGGCACCTGCTGGAAGCCCATGAGATAAACCAGGTGCGCATTGACCTCAAAGAGAACCCCGCAAATATGATTTGGCTGTGGGGCCAGGGGCTTAAGCCGTCTATGCCGGCATTCTCCGAGAAATACGGCGTCTCGGGCAGTGTTATTTCCGCAGTTGATCTAATCAAAGGGGTAGGCCGGATTATCGGCTTAGAGGTAATAAACGTTCCCGGCGCTACCGGATATTACGACACGGATTACGCGGGTAAGTCGCGCGCTGCAATAGCGTCTCTTAAGAAAAGTGATTTTGTTTTTTTACACGTAGAGGCCCCGGATGAAGCCGGGCATAACGCAGACCTGCGGGAGAAGATCACGGCTATTGAAAGGATCGATCAGCTGGTATTAGGACCTATCTTAGAGGCCATGAAAGGCAGTGATGAATTCCGGATCCTGGTTTTACCTGACCATGCCACTCCCATATCCGTACGCACGCACGTTTCAGTCCCGGTATTATTCGGGATCTACGGAAAGGGCATAGAAAAAGGGGGATTTTCCGGTTATAATGAGAAAGAGGCGCAGAAATCGGACTTATATTTTGAGCGCGGGCATGAATTGATGGGGTATTTTATTAAAACATAAGTTTAACGGTTAGAGAATAAGGATTTAGAATGGGAAAGTTGATTGTGCAGAAATACGGCGGTTCTTCTGTGGCTAATCCTGAAAGGATAAAGAATGTAGCCTCGCGGGTGGCCGGTTACAAGAAAAAGGGGCATAGGCTGGTAGTGGTAGTCTCAGCGTTGGGAGATACTACGGATGAGCTCATTTCCATGGCGCATCAGATCAATGCCGAGCCGTCCGAGCGTGAAATGGATATGCTTTTATCCACAGGAGAGCAGATCTCCGTATCTCTTCTTGCCATGGCCATACATAAATTAGGTTATGAGGCAATATCGTTTACCGGTGCCCAGGTGGGCATCATTACCGACTCCAGCCATACCTGCGCCAGGATCATTAAGATAAACGCGCAAAGGATTAAAGACAGCCTTAAAAATGGCATGGTGGTGATTGTGGCGGGTTTCCAGGGGATTAATTTAAACCAGGATATTACTACCTTAGGCAGGGGCGGTTCGGACCTTACTGCTGTAGCTTTAGCTAAGGAACTGGGGGCGGATGAATGTGAGATCTATACGGATGTCGAGGGTATATATACGGCTGACCCGCGTATAGAGCCTAAAGCCAGAAAGATACCCGCAGTTACCTACGATGAAATGCTGGAGATGGCTTCACTCGGGGCCCAGGTGATGCAGGCGCGCTCCATCGAAGTAGCGAAAAAATTCAATGTCCCCATACATGTGCGCTCCAGTTTCAGCGTAAAACCGGGGACAATGATTACTAAGGAGGTCAAGAGAATGGAAGATGTGGTAGTCAGCGGCGTTACTTTGAATAAAAGCGAATCTAAGGTTACGGTCTGCGATGTCCCGGACAGGCCGGGGGTTGCCGCCCGTATATTCGAGGAATTATCTGCCAGCGGAGTAAATGTAGATATGATAGTGCAGAACGTAAGCCATTTGCGCCAGACGGATATTTCTTTTACCGTGAATAAAGCTGAAGCAGTGCGGGCCCTTAAGATCACCAGGCGTGTAGCCAGGAACATCGGCGCCGGGGATGTGCTTGAGGATAATGACATCGGGCGCGTATCTATCGTGGGGGTGGGGATGAAATCGCATCCGGGGGTCGCCGCAAAGATGTTTGCGGTATTAGCCAAAGACAAGATCAATATAGAGATGATCTCTACTTCCGATATAAGTATTTCCTGTATTATAAAAAAGAAGTTTGCCGAAACCGCGGTCAGGTCGCTGCATGAGAAATTTAACCTCGCACGGCAGTAAAACAAAAAAGGATACCATGCCTAAGGTAGAGCTTTACGATACTACGTTACGCGATGGGGCGCAGGGTGAAGGGATATCTTATTCCGTATTGGATAAGGTCAGTATTGCCAGAGAACTGGACAGGTTTGGCATGCATTTTATTGAAGGCGGCTGGCCCGGTTCTAATCCAAAGGATATGGAATTTTTCCGTAAGGTATGCCGGCTGGATCTTAAGAATAGCCGGATAGCGGCTTTTGGCTCTACGCGCCGGCCGCATACCCGTGCCAGCCAGGATAATAACCTGGCGGCATTCCTTAAGGCGGGGTGTAACATCGTCACCATCTTCGGTAAAACCTGGGATTTGCATGTGCAGGACGTCTTAAAGACCACGCAGGATGAAAACCTCAATATGATTAAAGATACCGTGTCCTTTTTAATCTCCAAAGGGATGGTTGTTTTTTACGATGCCGAACATTTTTTTGATGCCTATAAGACGAACAAGGCCTACAGCCTTAAATGCCTATTGACTGCCCAAAAGGCAGGGGCAGCGAGGCTCGTCCTTTGCGATACAAACGGCGGGACATTGACCTCTGAGATTTCCAGGGTTATCAGGGAGATACGGCCAAAATTAAGATCCGGCTTAGGCATACACTGCCATAATGACTGCGGTCTTGCCGTAGCTAATTCCATCGCAGCAGTCGAGGCAGGCGTAAATATGGTGCAGGGGACAATCAACGGGTACGGAGAGCGTTGCGGTAATGCCGATTTAATCCCGATTATCGCCAATTTAAAAATGAAGCTGGGCATTGATTGTATTGATACGGTTAAATTAAAAGACCTTACGCATCTTTCGCGTTTTGTCAGTGAGATAAGCAATATGAAACAACGTAATGACCAGCCCTATACAGGCGATTCCGCCTTTGCGCATAAGGGGGGAGTGCATATTAACGCGGTGATGAAGAATCCTGCAAGTTATGAGCATATTGATCCGGGGGCAGTAGGCAACCGCCGTAAAATGCTGGTTTCTGAATTAGGGGGCAAGACCGGGATTTTGATCCGGGCGAAGGATTTGAACCTGGACCTGGCCAAGGATGACCCTAAGACTAAAAAGATACTTGCGCTCCTGCAGTCATTAGAAAACCGGGGTTATCATTTTGAGGCGGCAGAGGCCTCTTTTGAGATTATGTTGAAGAGGGCGCTGAAGAAATACAAACAGTTCTTTGAACTGGAAGGGTTTCGCGTGGTAGTAGAGAAAATCGGCAATAAGAAGATTACCAGTGAAGCTATTATTAAGATCAAGGTGAAAGGTATTAAAGAACATACTGCCGCTGAAGGGGACGGCCCGGTAAATGCCCTGGATAATGCCTTGCGCAAGGCGCTTAAGGATTTCTACCCCACCCTGTCAAAGATGCATCTTTCTGATTTTAAGGTGCGCGTCCTGGATGAAAAGAAGGGTACTGCTGCCCCGGTGCGCGTTTTCATCCAGTCGCAGGATGAGTCGGATAACTGGAATACTATCGGGGTCTCCGAAAACCTTATCGAGGCTTCCTGGCAGGCATTGGTTGATAGTGTAGAATATAAACTGTTAAAAGACAATATAAAATAATCATTCCCATGCCTTTCCTGTACAGGCCGATAAAACATGGATGAGCTTTCCAAACAATACAACCCCAAAGAGGCAGAGGATAAATGGTATAAATTCTGGGAAGAGAAGCAGTTATTTCACGCCAGGGTAAATCCTGCCAAAAAACCCTTCACTATCGTAATACCTCCCCCTAATGTCACCGGTATCCTGCATATGGGCCATGCCCTTAATAATACTATCCAGGATATCCTTATCCGTTACCACCGCATGAAAGGCCGGGAGGCCCTTTGGGTCCCCGGGACAGACCATGCCGGAATCGCCACCCAGAATGTGGTGGAAAAGGCCATAGCCAAAGAAGGAATAAGGCGCCAGGACTTAGGGCGGGAAAAATTCATTGAGCGGGTATGGCAGTGGAAGGAGCAATACGGCTCAACGATAATCCATCAGCTCAAGAAGCTGGGCTCATCATGCGATTGGCAGCGCACGCGTTTTACGATGGACGATGAGTATTCGCGGGCGGTCAAAGAAGTCTTTGTCAGCCTTTGGGGCAGAAAACCGGCTGGCCTGATTTACCAGGACAACAAAGTCATAAACTGGTGCCCGCGGTGCCAAACAGCTCTTTCTGACGAAGAAGCCCCGCACCAGGAACTTCAGGGAAATCTTTATTATTTGCGCTACCCCCTTAAAATTAATCCCGATGAATATGTCATAGTCGCCACTACCCGGCCTGAGACCATGCTTGGTGATACTGCGGTAGCGGTAAACCCGAAAGACAAACGTTACAAACATCTTATAGGCAAGACGGTAATCCTGCCCTTGGTGGATAGGGAAATAAAAATTATTTCCGACAGTATGGTGGATATGGATTTCGCAACCGGCGCAGTCAAGGTGACGCCTGCGCATGACCCGAATGATTATGTATTAGGCAAAAAACATAATCTGGAATTTATAAATATTCTTTATCCTGACGGGCGCCTTAATGAAAATACGCTCGGTTATAAAGGCATGGATAGGTTTAAGGCAAGAGAGGCTGTCCTGGGAGACTTGAAAGAAAAAGGGTTGCTTGAGAAAGTTGAGCCTCATCAGTTATCGGCAGGCCATTGTTACCGCTGCCATACCCTCATTGAACCGTATATGTCCCGGCAATGGTTTGTAAGAATGAAGCCTCTGGCTAAACCTGCGATCGAAGCAGTTAAAAAAGGAAAGATAAAATTCCACCCCAGGCGATGGACAAAGGTTTATTTGAACTGGATGGAAAATATACAGGACTGGTGTATATCCAGGCAAGTCTGGTGGGGGCACCGTATCCCTTTATGGTATTGCTGTGATTGTAATAATCTGGCCTTGGCAAGCGTTGACAATCCTAAACAATGCCCGGCATGTAAATCTTCAAACATCAAACAGGATGAAGATGTCCTGGATACCTGGTTTTCCAGCTGGCTTTGGCCTTTTGCCATCTTTGGCTGGCCATTCAAGGATCAGGGGACCAGGCAGCAAAAGGAGCTGGATTATTTTTATCCGACTTCCGTCCTTGTCACGGCGCCTGAGATTATTTTCTTCTGGGTAGCCCGGATGATCATGGCAGGCATGGAGTTTATGAAGGATATCCCTTTTAGCGATGTCTACATCCATGGGACAGTGCGCGATATAGAAGGCAAGAAGATGTCTAAATCTTTGGGCAATATAATTGACCCCCTTGAGATCATCAACGAATATGGCGCGGATGCCTTGCGTTTCAGCCTTATATCCATCACTAGCCAGGGGCAGGATGTGTTTTTATCAAAAGAGAGGTTTGAGCAGGGCAGAAATTTTGCCAACAAGATCTGGAATGCCTCCAGGTTTATCCTGATGAATCTGGATCCTGTTCAGGCAAAGGATAGCCCCTCTGATTTATACAAAAGGCAAGGCTTAGGCACGGTTAACCGCTGGATACTGAGCAGGTTTTACTCTGTTTTACTGGAGGTAAATAAAAATTTGGATGCGTATAAGTTTAATGAAGCGGCAAACGCCCTTTATGCGTTTTTCTGGCATGAATTCTGCGATTGGTACCTGGAAATAATCAAGCCCGATATAAAAAATCTCTTTAATCAAAAGGTGATGCGCCTGGTGTTGAATGATTTCCTTTGCGCCCTGCATCCTTTTATGCCCTTTATCACAGAAGAAATATGGCAGAAATTAAACCCTCCTGGTTTAGCGCAAGGTGAACCCGCAAGCATAATGTCCGGCCATTGGCCCGAGATACAGAAAAAGGCGGTTGATATCAACCTGGAAAAAGAGGTGCAATGTATTTTCGGTGTAATTAATGTAATCCGCAACCTGCGTAATGAAATAGAGCTTAAGCCCGAACAAAAGGCGGAGGTTTCTATTTACCCGCATAGTAAGGCAGGATTTAAGATAATCGAAGAGCAAACTGTTTTAATCCAGAATCTCTCACGGCTTAACCGTCTCAATTTACTGAAAGACAACCTGAGGCCTGAGGCTGTAAAAAGCGCCGTAGCCGAAGGCGTAGATGTATACCTGCATTTTAGCGGCTTGATTGATGTCCGGAAAGAAAAAGAAAAATTAGAAGCAAGGATCAACGAAATCAAAATAAATATTGCGGGAAAACAAGGGAGGGTTAAAAACCGTGATTTCTTGAAAAAAGCGCCCCCGGATGTAGTGCAGAAAGAAAAAGACAGCATAGAGGCGTTAGGGGATTCTTTAAAGCGGATGGAGAAGATGTATTATGAGCTGGGTTAAAGATGAAGGGGCCGGGGAGATTATTCGCAAGGCCCTGATAGAAGATATCGGCAAGGGTGATATTACTACCAGCCTATTGCCTCAGCACGGCAAAAACGCTGTGGCCCGTGCCTTGATCATAGCCCGGGAAAGCGGCATTGTCTGCGGTATCAATATCACTGCCCGGGTTTTTAAAAGCCTGGATAAGAGTATAAAGTCTACTATCCTGGTTAAAGACGGAGAGAGGGTCCGCAAGGGGCAGGTCATGGCAGAAATACAGGGAAAGGTCTCTACTATCTTGACCGCTGAGCGCGTAGCATTAAATTTCTTGAGTTTTCTCTCCGGGATCTCTACTTCTACCAGGGCCTATGTAGATAAGGCCAGGCCTTACGGGGTAAGAATATTGGATACCCGTAAAACCATACCTACATTAAGAAGAATGGAAAAATACGCCGTAGTTATAGGTAGAGGCATAAACCACCGTTTCCGGCTGGATGAAATGGTGCTCATAAAAGACAACCACCTGGAGGCCTGTTCTTTAGGAAAGAAGGGGTATTCCCTGGATGAGATTATCCAAATGGCGCGTAGAAAAACAAAAAGCAAGGTCAGGTTAGAGGTAGAAGTAAAGAGTATGCATGAATTTAAGGAGGCGCTTGAGGCTGGGCCTGATATAATATTACTGGATAATATGCCGCCTGCTGATGTGCGCAAGGCAGTCAGGATTAAGAAGAAGAGTGCAGGCAAGAAGGTATTACTTGAGGCATCCGGAAATATTAATTTAGGCAATATCCGCTCTTACGCGCGCTCAGGGGTGGATTTTATTTCCCTGGGCACCCTGACTAAAGATATAAAGGCATTAGATTTCTCTCTTGAATTAAAACCCCCGCATAGAAAATACTGAAAGAAAAAGCGGCCTTGAAGCCTTTGGGCTTAAAGGGACTCTGCATAAACTCTTGGTAAAAGGAGGAAGAATGGCATGTCATATAAAACCCCTGGCAATCTCCGCACTGTCTGTTGCCTTATTGATCCCGGCTTCCTTACGTGCGGATAATAATAAGAATATCTCCAAAAATGACAGGCCGGCAAAGATACTGGTCTGTTCCGCTCTCTTTATGGCCCTTGGGGAGATCGCAGAACCGGGCGCCAAACAGGTTTTAATCAAAGGGATTAAAAGCAATGACTTTTTTATCCGTGCCTACGCTGCCGAAGCCTTGGGGAGATTAAAGGATAGAAGCGTGGTCCCTGCGTTGAACGATCTAAAAAAGGATAAAAACTACCTGGTAAAGATTAATGCCCTGGGCGCCTTGATTGAATTAGGGGAATCTCAACAGACAGGCGAACTCCTTGATCTTCTAAACGATAAGGATCCGATAATCAGGATACATGCCGCATCTAAATTAAGAGGGATTGAGGATAAATACCTGCCTAAGATTTTAGAGATATACCTTAAAGAGAAGAATCCGCTGGTTGAGAAAAACCTGATTTATGAATTCGCAGCGCGCCGTTTTAAACCGGCGCTTCCCTGTATCCGTAAGGCGCTTGAAGACAAGGATGCCTCGCTGCGTCAGTCAGCCTGTTTTGCCTTGGGTGAATTTTCTGATCCTGCCGATAAGGATATTCTCAAAAAGCGTTTATATGATGAAGATTTTGGTGTGCGCATGGAGGCAAAAAAAAGCCTGGGCATAATAGTAGCAGCATCTCAAAAGAAAGATAGCGCTCTATCCCGGATTTTATGGAAGGACGTATTAAGTAATGACCCTGCGCTTAAGTCCGGTGCATACCTTGCCCTTGCCCGCCTTAAAGATATTAAGGTATTGCCGTATTTGATAAAGGACGTGGTGTCTTTAGATAGCCCCGGCTTTAGCAGACAAGAAGCAGCCAGTGCCCTGGTTATTCTAAAGCCTTATATATCGGAATTAGCTGCGCGTTGCTTAAAGGCAGGAACACCCCTGTTATCTGATAATACGGCAATAGTATATAAATATAAGGACGAAGCCCTGTCTGTATTGATCGCCAGGGCATTAAGAGATACAGACAACCCTTTACATAAGGAGGCACCGCACCTCCTGCGTATCTTCAATGAAGACAATGCCATTTTCCTGTTAAGGGAAGGGCTTTATGGGGATAATCCGGAAGTGGTAGCCGGATGCGCGCATGCCTTGGGCGCATTCCATGACAAAGGGTCAGTGAAATACCTTATTGATATCTGCCGTAAATACGGATTTTAATGTCCGCTGCCTTTAAGTTACAAACCTCATTTAAACCCTGCGGGGACCAACCACAGGCAATAAAGGCCCTGGCGCAAGGGCTGCATCAGGGAAGGCGTTATCAAACCCTTTTAGGCGCTACAGGCTCGGGGAAGACCTTTACCCTTGCTAATGTCATTGCCGAGATTAACCTTCCTACCTTAGTCATCTCTCATAATAAGACCCTCGCCGCACAGCTTTATTCTGAATTTAAAGAGTTCTTCCCGAAGAATGCGGTGGAATATTTCGTCAGTTACTACGACTACTACCAGCCGGAGGCGTATGTCCCTTCCACGGATACTTACATAGAAAAGGATGCCTCTATAAATGACAGGCTTGACCGTTTAAGGCTTTCTGCTACCAGCAGCCTGATGTCCCGCAATGATGTGGTTATCGTCGCTTCCGTATCCTGTATTTATAACCTGGGTTCCCCCGAAGATTACCAGGGGATGATGCTCTGTCTTAAAAGAGGCCAGACCATTCCCCGCGACCTCATAATTTGCCGTCTTCTGGAAATACAATACGAAAGGAATGACTACGAGTTTATACGGGGCAGGATAAGGGTGCGCGGGGACGTGGTAGAGGTATATCCTTCTTATCAGGAGAAGGCGCTGAGGATAGAATTACGCCAGGATGAAATAGAGCGGATTTCAGAGATTGACCCGGTATCTTTAGATGTCTTGAATGTCTTGGATAGCGCGGCTATCTATCCGGCTAAACACTTTATTGTTTCACAGGATAAAGTCCCGCAGGCATTAAAATCCATAGAAGATGAGCTTATCCAGAGGGTAGCCTTTTTAAGAAAACAAAATAAACTCCTTGAGGCGCAAAGGCTGGAATCGCGCACCCGCTATGATATGGAGATGCTCAAAGAGATCGGATATTGCCATGGTATTGAGAATTATTCCCGTCATTTATCCGCACGGCCTGCCGGGATACGCCCTTACTGCCTCCTGGATTATTTCCCCGGGGATTTCCTGACAATCATAGACGAATCACATGTGAGCATGCCTCAACTGCGCGGTATGTATGAAGGGGACCGGGCTAGGAAAAAGATCCTGGTGGAATACGGCTTTAGATTGCCTTCCTGTATGGATAATCGCCCGTTAAAGCTTGATGAATTTCAGGGCTTGGTAAAGAGCGTTATTTACGTATCGGCGACCCCGTCAGAATACGAGATGGAAAAATCCTCGGGCAGGATAATAGAGCAGGTAATACGCCCGACCGGTTTGATCGACCCGGAAATCATTGTCCGGCCAAGCCGCGGTCAGATAGAAGATTTAATACAGGAGGTAAAAAAACGGGCAAAGATAAACGAAAGGACGCTGGTTACTACCCTGACCAAGAGGATGGCAGAAGACTTGAGCGCATACCTCAAAGAAAAAGGCTTAAGGGTAAAATATATGCATTCTGAAATTGACACTATAGGCCGCTCGCAGATATTGAAAGAGCTGCGCCAGAAGAAATTTGATTGCCTGGTAGGGATAAACCTGCTCAGGGAGGGGCTGGACCTGCCTGAGGTCTCTTTGGTTGCGATATTGGATGCGGATAAAGAGGGGTTTTTGCGTTCGGCGACTTCGCTCATACAGGTGTCCGGCAGGGCCGCGCGCAACATAAACGGGACGGTTATTATGTATGCGGATAATGTTACCGGCTCGATGAAAAAGGCGATAAGCGAAAGCAAGCGGCGCAGGGATAAACAGATAGAGTTTAATATTAAAAATAAGATTACTCCGCGTTCTATACAAAAGGCCATCAAAGCGGGGATAGAGGATTTGGCAAAATGCGAAGACTTCACCGCAGGCTTGACCGGTGAAGGCAGAGAGGAATATGAGTTGCGTAAATACATATCCGAGTTAGAATATGAAATGGAGCTGGCTGCCAGGAACCTGCAGTTTGAAAAGGCGGCAGCGCTGAGGGATAAAATCAGGGATTTTAAGGGTAAAAAAATAGTTTAGGCCTGTTAAAACAGGGGGTTTTTAAAAACCATGCTGCTGGCTGTTGATATAGGCAATACCAATATTACCTTCGGGGTCTTTAAAAAGAATAGGATTGTAAAAAGATTTAATATTCCTACTTCAAGATATAATAAAAAGGCATTGAGCGTCTTTTTATCGCCTGTTATCCCGCAGGTCAAAGACAACATTATCTGTAGCGTAGTCCCTAAGATAACCGGTTGCCTGAGAAAGGATTTAAAATCCCTGTTTTTGAGACAGCCGTTGATTGTGGGTGAGGATGTATTTGTCCCGATAAGAAACCTCTATCATCTGCCTTCCCAGGTAGGCCAGGACCGCCTGGTCAATGCCTTTGCCGGTTGCGCAATCTACGGACAACCCCTTATAATAGTTGATTACGGCACGGCAATTACTTTTGATGTGATATCTAAAAAAGGGGAGTATTTAGGAGGGATGATCCTTCCCGGCTTGCAAGTTGCCCTGGAATCCTTGCACGAGCGCACAGCCCTTCTGCCGCGGGTAAAATTAACCCCGCCCCGTAAATTGATAGGCAGGACTACAAGGGAGAGCATTCAAAGCGGCATTGTCTATGGCTTTGGGGCCCTTACAGACGGCTTAATAGGAAGGATAAAGAAACAGTTCCCAAGCAATACCCGGGTTATAGGGACTGGCGGCAATATCAGGCTCATGCGGCGTTACTGCCGTTCTTTTAACGGGATAGATGAGAATATAACCCTCAAAGGGCTGTATTTGCTGTTCGCAAGCCTTAAAAACAAAAATTAAGACTGATAAAAGCTTAAAGAATTGCATTGACATTTTATGTTTTTGTAGTAATATAAAAATGGCCAGCCACGCAGAAGCCAAGAAGATGAAGCCAGGAAAGAAGACAGGAGTAAAGGCTAAGCGCAGCGATTTTATCAGGGTATTATTAAGGTAGGGCAGCTCATGCATATGGGTTGCCTTTTTTATTGCTAAAAATGGTTATAAAAAACACAAAATCCCAGGACCGCAGGGTATTTTCCCGGATCCCCGCAAATATATCTTTGCGTTTTCGTAACCGGGTTTCTAACGAATGGGGGCTTGCTAAAACCGAAGACATAAGCGCGCGGGGCATAGGCATAATTACGGAAAAATCCCTGCTTAAATCCGCCCTGCTTGAGATATGGCTGCCCATAATTAAGAAGGGCGAGAAATTTTATACCCGCGGAAAGGTGGCTTGGGCAGAAGAGGCCCCCGGGCATCTCTACCGGGCGGGGATACTGCTTGAAAAAGTGGATTTATTCGGCATGTCGGAGGTCTTAAGCGCGGTGTAGAATCAGGGCCTGGGTGTATAGCCTGTAGAAAAATCTTAAAAAAAATCTTGACAAGATTTTTTTTTATTTTATAATTAGCACTCTATACTTGAGAGTGCTAAAATAAAAATAACCAATAAAACATCTAAGGAGGTGTGAGTATGAACATACAGCCATTAGGAGACCGCGTGGTGGTAAAACCACTGGAAGCGGAAAATAAGACTAAGGGAGGCATTGTCTTACCTGACACTGCCAAGGAAAAACCGCAAGAGGGCAAGGTTATGGCGGTTGGCAAGGGCAAGGTTTTAGACAACGGTTCTTTTCAGGCCCCGGAAGTAAAGGTGGGGGACAAGGTTCTTTATGGCAAATATTCGGGCAATGAAATAACTACTAAAGAAGGCGAGGAGTTATTGATCATGCGCGAAGAGGATATCCTGGCAGTTATTAAATAAGCGGGGGTTCATTAAAAGGAGGAATTTATGTCAAAGCAGTTATTGTTTAAGGATGAAGGCCGCAGGAAGATCCTAAGCGGCGTAGAGCAGTTGGCCGCGGCAGTCAAGGTGACCCTGGGCCCCAAGGGGCGTAATGTTGTACTGGATAAGAAATTTGGTTCGCCGACGATCACCAAAGACGGCGTTACTGTAGCCAAAGAAATCGACCTGGAGGACCCATATGAGAATATGGGCGCCCAGATGGTCAAGGAAGTAGCGGAAAAGACTTCGGATATAGCCGGAGACGGCACGACTACCGCCACTATATTAGCGGAGGCGATTTACCGCGAAGGCCTGAAGAACGTTACTGCCGGGGCAAACCCTATGTCATTAAAGAGAGGGATTGAAAAGGCAGTGGTTAAAGTGGTGGAGGAGCTGAAGAAACTTTCCACCCCCATTAAAGATAAAAAAGAAGTAGCCCAGGTAGGCTCCATAGCCGCCAATTGCGATACTACTATTGGCGACCTGATTGCAGAAGCAATGGATAAGGTCGGCAAAGACGGGGTCATCACCGTAGAAGAGGCCAAGTCCACTGCCACTACCCTTGAGACCGTAGAAGGTATGCAGTTTGACCAGGGGTATTTATCCCCTTATTTTGTTACTGATGCCGAGCGCATGGAGTGTTTACTGGAAGAGCCGTATATCCTTAACTACGAAAAAAAGATATCTTCCTTAAAAGACATCCTGCCTTTGCTTGAAAAAATAGCCCGCACCGGAAAACCCCTTTTGATCATAGCAGAAGAGGTTGAAGGAGAGGCCCTGGCTACGCTGGTAGTCAATAAGATACGCGGGACATTTACCGCCTGCGCAGTAAAGGCCCCCGGCTACGGTGATAGGCGTAAGGCCATGTTGGAAGATATTGCCATACTTACCAACGGCAAGGCTATAACCGAAGACCTGGGATTAAAGTTGGAAAATATAGACATAGAAGACTTAGGGCGCGCCAAAAAGGTCAAGATTGACAAAGAGAATACTACGATAGTAGAAGGGGCAGGCAAGACCGCAAGTATAAATGCCCGGATCGCCCAGATCAAGAAACAGATGGACGATACTGATTCTGATTACGACAAAGAGAAATTACAGGAGAGGCTGGCAAAACTTGCCGGAGGAGTAGCGGTAATCAATGTAGGCGCTGCTACCGAGACCGAGATGAAGGAAAAAAAGGCCCGGGTAGAAGATGCCTTGCATGCGACTAGAGCAGCAGTAGAAGAAGGTATTATCCCCGGAGGAGGCGTAGGCCTACTGCGCGCCATACCTGCCCTGGATAAACTAAAGTTAGAAGGGGATGAAAAAATAGGCGTGGATATCGTAAAGCGCTCGCTTGAAGAGCCGATAAGGCAGCTGGCAAACAATGCGGGCCTTGAAGGTTCGGTAGTGGTGCAGAAGGTCAAGGAGTGCAAGACTAACGAAGGTTATGACGTATCCCAGGATGCCTATGTGAATATGATCGATGCCGGCGTTATTGACCCGACCAAGGTTACGCGTTCAGCATTGCAGAATGCATCCAGCATTGCCTCTTTGCTTTTGACCACAGAGGCGTTTGTAGTAGACAAGCCGGAAAAAGAAGAAAAGATGCCACCTATGCCACCGGCAGGAGGTTACGGCGGCGGCGGGATGTATTAAAAAGAAGTATTGTAAATAAAAAAGGCGGAGGCTTAAAACCCTCCGCCTTTTTTATTTTCTTTATCCGGGACAGGCCATTTTTCAAAATAAGTATTGACAAAGCAGGCGGATTAAGGTAAAATTTCAGCCAATCCTCTTGTTAGCCCCGCTTTTTAGGTTTATTTATATCCTTAACTTATTGGTATATAATAATTTATAACTAAGGAGATCTGACATGGGCGAATGGATAGGTATTAACAGGCGCGCACGCCGTTGTTACGGTTTTGATGAGATTGCCCTGGTGCCGGGGGATAAGACTATCAACCCTGCAGAAGTAGATACTACTCTTGAAATTGCGGGCAAAAAATTCAGCGTCCCCATCATGGCTGCGGCGATGGACGGGGTGGTGGATGTAAAATTTGCCGTGGAGATGTCGAAATTAGGCGGCATAGCTGTATTAAACCTGGACGGGGTGCAGACGCGTTACGAAAACCCTGATGTCGTCTTGGCAAAGATCGCCCGTGCAAGCCCGCAAAAAGCCACGGAGTTGACCCAGGAGATATATACCACTGCTATAAAAGAAAAGCTTATAGCCAAACGGATAGAACAGATAAAAGCGAAGGGTGCGACCGCGGTAGTCAGTTGTATACCGGCTAACGCCGAGAGGTTTGCAAAGATCGCGGTCTTATCGGGGGCGGATATATTTGTGGTCCAGTCTACGGTGACTACCATTAAACATATTTCAAGGGAGTATAAGAGCCTGGATTTATTTAAATTCTGTAAAGCGACAAAGATACCGGTGGTAATCGGCAACTGCGTTACTTACGAGACTACCTTAGACCTGCTTTCTACCGGCGCATCCGCCTTATTGATCGGGGTAGGCCCGGGGGCTGCCTGCACTACGCGCGGCGTATTGGGAATAGGGGTGCCTCAGGTGACTGCTACGGTTGATGCAGCTTCGGCAAGAGATTATTATTATAAAAGGACAGGTAAATATATACCCATTATAACTGACGGCGGAATGAACCGGGGTGGTGATATATGCAAGGCCTTTGCCTCCGGCGCAGATGCGGTGATGATAGGCTCATCCTTTGCCCGGGCAAAGGAAGCCCCAGGTAAAGGCTATCATTGGGGCATGGCTACTTCTCACGTAAATTTGCCGCGCGGGACACGTATCTATGTAGGCACTACGGGTGCTTTAAAAGAAATACTTTTTGGCCCTGCTAAAGTCGATGACGGCTCACAGAACTTAATCGGCGCATTAAAGACATCCATGGCTTCTTTAGGCGCCAGTTGTATAAAACAGATGCACGACGTGGAAATCATAATCGCCCCTTCCATCCAGACCGAAGGTAAAATATTCCAGGTCGGCCAACGTGTGGGAATGGGTAAATAAAAATATCCTTAAATCGCGGAGTAATAAAAATGACCAGACAAACAGTGATTATTTTGGATTTCGGCTCCCAGTACACCCAGTTGATCGCCAGAAGGGTGAGAGAAAATAAGGTCTTTTCTAAAATAATCCCCTACAATACCCCCGCAAAAGAAATAGCCCTGCTTTTTCCTAAAGGACTTATCCTTTCCGGCGGCCCGTCTTCGGTGACCAGCAAGAAAAGCCCTTACCCGGATAAAGGGATATTTAAATTAGGCATACCCATATTGGGCATATGTTACGGGATGCAGGTCATTGCCGAGATGTTAGGCGGGAAGGTAAAACATAATAAAGAGCGCGAATACGGCAAGACAGAGCTCTTTATTGATGACAACCGCGACCTATTAGCGCACCTGCCCGGAAACCTCACCTGTTGGGCTAGCCATGGGGATTATGTGAGCAAGCTTCCCCATGGATTCCATACTATTGCCCATACCACAAATACGCCGATAGCGGCTATGTCCTGCCGCCGGGCCAAGGTCTTTGCCGTGCAATTTCACCCTGAAGTAACGCATACCGACAGGGGTGGACAGATATTAGGCAATTTTTTATTCAAGGCCAGCGGCTGCCTGGGGCGCTGGACTATGCATTCTTTTATTCATGACAGCGTAGAATATATCAAGAAGACCGTGGGAAAAGACAAGGTAGTCCTGGGTTTAAGCGGCGGGATAGATTCTTCGGTCGCCGCATTGTTGATCCATAGGGCGATCGGAAGGAACCTTAAATGCATATTCATCGATAACGGCCTGTTAAGAAAAGATGAGCCCCAGCAGATAAAAAAGGTATTTCAGGGCCTGCTCCATCTTAACCTTGATTATGTTGACCGCAGCAAGCGTTTCTTGATCCGCCTCAAAGACGTGACAGACCCCGAAGAAAAACGCAAGATCATCGGGGATGAGTTTGTAAAGGTATTTGAAGAGGAAGCAAAGAAAGTAAAAGGCGTAAAATATTTGGCCCAGGGCACCCTTTACCCGGATGTCATAGAATCTATCCCTGCAAGTGGTGCGCCATCCAGCCGGATAAAAAGCCATCATAATGTCGGCGGCCTGCCGCAGCATATGAAACTGCGCCTTATCGAACCGTTAAGGGATTTGTTCAAAGATGAGGTGCGCCAGATTGCCCAGGAATTGGGGCTACCCGAAGAGATAATCTACCGGCAGCCTTTCCCCGGGCCAGGCCTCGCCATAAGGATCATTGGCGAGGTGAATGATGAGCGTCTGAATTTGTTGCGCGAGGTAGACCGGCGCGTAATAGATGAAATCAGGAATGCCCATCTTTATGAACAGGTCTGGCAGTCCTTTGCCATACTCCTTCCCATAAAGAGCGTAGGGGTGATGGGTGATGAGCGGACCTATGAGAATGTGGTTGCCTTGCGCTGCGTAACCAGTTTAGACGGGATGACCGCGGACTGGGTGAAGCTGCCATATGAACTGCTGGGCAAGATCTCCAACCGTATTATCAATGAAGTCAAGGGTGTAAACCGCGTTGTCTACGATATCAGCTCCAAGCCTCCTGCTACTATCGAATGGGAATGATTTAGAAGGCGCTTTTGGGCTATCCGCATACCAGGGCCTATAATTAACCATGCCGCGTTCGGAATTCATCCATCTACACCTGCATACCCAATACAGCCTGCTTGACGGCGCTTGCCGCATACCCGATCTCCTGGCTTTGACCAATGAATATAAGATGGACTCCCTGGCGATTACCGACCACGGGAATATGTTTGGGGCCATAGATTTTTATCTGGAGGCGCAAAAGGCGGGGATAAAACCGATTATCGGTTGCGAGGTTTATGTTGCCCCCTCAAGCCGCCTGGATAAGACCACGAGCGGGATAGAAGATTCTTCCTACCATTTGATATTATTAGCTAAGGATGAAACCGGATACCGCAACCTGATGAAATTAGTCTCACTCGGCTACCTGGAAGGATTTTATTACCGGCCGCGTATTGATAAAGAAATACTGTCTTTATACCAGAAAGGCATCATCGGCCTGAGCGCATGTATCAAAGGAGAGATACCCGTCTTGTTGCAGCAGAGGCGTTACCATGACGCCCTGAAGGTGGCGGATGAATATTTAAATATCCTGGGAAAAGAAAATTTTTATTTAGAGGTCCAGCAGAATTTTATCCCCGAACAGAAGATCGCCAATGAAGGCCTGCTTAAGATATCCAAAGAACTGGATATTCCGCTGGTAGCCACCAATGACGTGCACTATCTTAAGAAAGAACATGCCGCAAGCCATGAGGCCCTGCTCTGTATTCAGACACAGACTACCCTTGATGACCCCAATAGGCTGCGTTTTCAGACCGAAGAATTTTATTTTAAGTCTCCCCGGGAAATGAAAGAGCTCTTTAAAGACCTGCCGCAGGCCATATCCAACACCATAGAGATCGCCGAGAGATGTAATCTGGAGCTGGACTTTTCTAAAGTCCACCTGCCGCGTTACGAACCTCCGGGAAAAGTGGAAAAAGGGGAATTCCTGCGTCAACTCTGCGAGGAAGGGTTAAAGAAAAGATACCCTGAGGTAACCGATAAAATCAAGGAAAGGCTGGAAGAGGAGCTCGGGATCATTAAGGATATGGGATTTATCAGTTACTTTTTAATCGTCTGGGATTTTATACACTATGCCAAAAGTCATTCTATACCGGTAGGCCCGGGCCGCGGCTCTGCAGCCGGGAGTTTAACCAGCTATCTTCTGGGGATCACAGATATAGACCCCTTAAAATACGGGCTGCTCTTTGAACGTTTTCTCAACCCCGAAAGGACGGGGCTTCCTGACATAGACATAGATTTCTGTTATGAACGCAGGAACGAGGTAATAGAATATGTGACGGAAAAATACGGGCAGGAAAACGTAGCCCAGGTCATTACCTTTGGGACCATGCAGGCGCGCGCAGTAATAAGGGATGTGGGCAGGGTCATGGGGATAAGTTATGCGGATGTGGACCGTATTGCTAAAATGATCCCGCCGGATCCCAATATGACCCTTAAAGATGCGCTGGTAAGCGAGCCGGAATTAAAAGAGCTTTATACAAATGACCCTACCATAACTAAATTGATCAATATTGCACTTTCCCTGGAGGGCTTAAACCGCCACGCCTCGATACATGCTGCCGGGGTAGTGATAGCCGATAAACCACTGGATAATTACATGCCGGTTTTTAAGACCGCAGACGGCCAGGTAACCACCGGCTATAGCATGTCTCTATTAGAGAAGATCGGCCTGTTAAAAGTAGATTTTTTGGGGTTAAGGACACTGACAGTAGTGGATGAGGCAGTAAAACTCATAAACAAAAGGCACTACCATGAAAACAAAGAGGGCTTTGACATCAACAATATAACCCTGGATGACCCCGAGACTTATAAACTTCTTTCTTCGGCTCAAAGTACAGGCGTTTTTCAGTTGGAAAGTTCTGGGATGCGTGACCTGCTTAAGAAACTGGAACCGGAAAGATTTGAAGACATAATCGCCCTCCTTGCCCTTTACCGGCCCGGGCCTATGGGCTCAGGCATGCTCGATGATTTTATTCAGCGCCGGCATAACCGCGTGCCCATAAAATACGAGCATAAAAAGATGGAGTCGGTGCTCAAGGATACGTATGGGATTATGGTATACCAGGAACAGATCATGCAGATAGCTTCTCTTTTAGCCGGCTTTAGCATGGCCCAGGCAGACCTTTTACGCCGGGCAATGAGTAAGAAGATCCCCGAGGCCATGGAGAAACAAAGGAAGCATTTTATCTTAGGATGCATGAAGAACGAAATAAACGAGTCTTGCGCAAACCGCATCTTTGACCACATCGAATATTTCTCCGGTTACGGGTTCAACCGCAGCCACAGCGCAGCATACGCCATGATATCCTACCGCACGGCATACCTGAAGGCAAATTACCCGGTTGAATTTATGAATGCCCTGCTTACTTCAGAGCGGGATAATACCGATAAGATCGTAGAGTATGTGAACGAATCCGCGCGCATGGGTATTGATATATTGCCACCGGATATAAACCAGAGCGATGCCCTCTTTAAAGTCATAGACGAGAAGACCATCCGTTTTGGGCTTTTAGCCGTCAAGAATGTCGGCCGGGGGGCGATTGAATCCGTGATCCAGGCCAGGGATAAATACGGCGCCTTCCGGACAGTGGAAGAGCTCTGCCGGTGCATTGATTTGAGGCTGGTCAACCGTAAGGTCTTAGAAAGCCTGATAAAATGCGGCGCCCTGGATACCTTCTCAATGCCCAGGGCCCAAATGGTGGCTTCTCTGGATGTGATATTGGAATATTCTTCCCGTATACAGAAAGAAAAGGCAAAGGGCCAGCTTTCTTTCTTTGACCAGATGGCAGCAGGCAATGGCTTTAAGGAGGCGGTCCTTAATCTGCCTGAAGTGAAAGAATGGCCGCAGCCTCAACTGCTTGCTTTTGAAAAAGATATGCTGGGATTCTATGTCAGCGGCCATCCCCTGGCGCGCTATGCCCACCAGTTAAAACGTTTTACCGCTGCATCCACCTCTAACCTTAGCCAATATGAAGACGGAAGCGAGATAAAAATAGTCGGGTTGATCGCTAAGATCAAGCAGACTACTACCCGCGCAAAACAGGAACGCATGGCCATATTGAAACTGGAAGACTTAGAAGGGGTAGTAGAGGTTCTGGTTTTTCCTCTTTCCTTTCAGAAGGTCTCCCGCTATATACTGCTTAACACGGTAGTAATGGTGCGGGGCAGGCTTAACCTGAGAGAGGATACCCCCAAGATCATCGCCAATGACCTTTTTCCGATGGAGGAAATATATAAGTTAATCACCGGGATAAATATCAACCTTCAAGGGGCAAGAGAGAATCTCTTTGAAAGCCTGAAAGAGCTGCTCATTTCCTCGCAGGGCTCCATACCTATTTACCTGCATTTAGGCTCACCCTCCCGTTCCCGCCTGCAGCTGGTAGTAAGTGACGGATTATTTGTAACACCTTCTGAGAAATTGATTAACGACATAGAATCTCTGCTGGGAGAGGACAAGCTTTCCCTGGTCATGTAACAAGACTTTTTCCTTGACCATCCTGCTTTTTTGTGTTATATACAGAACTATACCTGACGTAAGTTTTTGCTGATGTTAGGGTTAGGTTAGAAACTGATAAGGAGGTGAGTAATGACCAAAAAAGATATAATTCTGAAGGTATCTGACGATACAGGCTTAAAACAGATAGACGTTAAAAAGGTGGTGCAAAAGACCTTTGATTGCGTTATTGAGGCTTTAGTCAGGGGAGAAAAGATAGAGCTGCGTAATTTCGGCGTATTTAAGATCAAACAGAGAAAAAGCCGTATTGGAAGGAATCCCCGCACCGGCCAAGTAGTCCCTGTGCCGCCTCGCAAGGTTGTTGTCTTTAAGCCGGGCTTAGAAATAAAACACAAAGTAAAATAAGGCAGCCTTAATGGAACTCAGTCAGGTAATAGAGACTGTAAACGGCCGCCGCCTTTCAACGCGCCCTTAAAGCGCTCCACTTAAAAAACTACCGGATACTCTTTAGCTTTTGAGCCCTTGTTGTTTTTAGGAAGAAGGCTGGGTAGATAATATGTTTAAACGGATCCCCGGGACAAAGGATATTTTACCAGAAGAAATATCTTGCTGGCAGGAGATAGAAAAAATAAGCCGCAAGATTTTTTCTATTTATAACTATCGCGAGATACGCCCGCCCCTTATAGAAGAGGCTGCGCTATTCAACCGTTCTTTGGGGGAAGTGACAGAGGTAGTCCAGAAACAGATGTTTCTGATAAATAATGATACGGATATATACGCCCTGCGCCCGGAGGCAACTGCCTCAGTAGTGCGGGCCTACATAGAAAACAATATATCTCCCTTGGCCAAACTTTATTATATAGGCCCCATGTTCAGGTTGGAGCGGCCGCAAAAAGGGCGCCTGAGGCAGTTCCATCATATTGGCTGCGAGGTCATCGGTTCAGTTGATCCTTTCTTAGATGTAGAAGTAATTGCCCTGTCAGATCGCCTGTTGAAGGCATTTTCCGTAGAAGGCTATCAGATCAAGATTAACAGCCTGGGCTGCCTTAAGGATAAAAAAGGGTTAAGCGATGGTTTACGTAAGGCGCTTGGCGTAAATATAGACGGCCTCTGCCAGGAGTGCAAGGCGAGGTTTGAACGTAATATATTGCGCATATTGGATTGCAAAAAAGAATCCTGCCGTCAGATAATCCAGAAGCTGAAAATTACTGACACGCACCTTTGCCCTGATTGTAAAGGGCATTTTTCCCGGGTGCGCTCAGGCCTGGATAATTTAAAAATACCTTATACCTTAAGCCCTCATCTTGTGCGCGGCCTGGATTACTATACCCGCACCGTATTTGAAATAACCCATCAGGGGCTGGGCAGTCAGGACGCCCTGGGCGCAGGCGGGCGCTATGATGCCCTGGTCAGTGAATTAGGAGGGGATAGAGCCGGTTCAGTAGGCTTTGCCTTTGGCGTGGAGAGGATCTTACTTGCGGCAGATTATAAACCTGAGCCCGGGGCGCATAAACTTGTTTATATTATTTCTTTGGGGGAAGAGGCTAAAGAATACGCAGTAAGACTGCTTGATTCTTTGCGCAAGGCAGGTTTTGCCGCGGATACGGATTACACCGGCCGTTCTTTAAAAGGGGCGCTTCGCCTGGCTAATGATCTGGGTGCCGGTTACACCGTGATCATCGGAGAAAATGAATTGCGTAATAATAAGGTATTGCTGAAGGACATGGGCAGCGGGGAGCAAAGAGAACTTGATCAGGAGTCCCTGTTGGGAGAGTTAAAGAAGAAGGCAGGATAAAGTAATGTTGCGTACGCATACATGCGGGGAATTAAGGGCGGGGGATATCGGTAAAGAGGTTACGCTTTGCGGCTGGGTAGCCAACAGGCGCGACCACGGCAAGCTTATTTTTATAGATATCCGCGACCGCTATGGGTTGACCCAGGTAGTTTTCGCGCCCTCAGATGCCGGCCAGGCACATAAGATTGCCCAGGAGTTAAGGAGTGAGTTCGTGATCAAGGTAGGCGGAAAAGTAAACAGCCGGCCTAAAGGCACCGTTAACCCTAAGATCGGCACAGGAGAGGTAGAGGTCTTAGCGTTAAACCTTGAAATCCTTAACCCCAGTCTTAATCCGCCTTTTGAGATAGCAGAGGATACAGAGGTGAGCGAAGAAGCACGCCTTAAATACCGCTATCTGGACTTGCGCCGTAAGAATATATTTGATAATTTTATTCTGCGCCATAAGGCATATACGATAATACGCCCGTATCTGGATTCCAGGGGCTTTATAGAATGCGAGACCCCGATATTGACCAAATCCACACCTGAAGGCGCGCGTGACTACCTGGTGCCTTCCAGGCTTAACCCCGGCCAATTCTACGCCCTGCCGCAGTCTCCGCAGTTGTTTAAACAGATCTTAATGGTTTCCGGAATAGAAAAATATTATCAGATAGCCAAGTGTTTCCGTGATGAAGACCTGCGTGCGGACCGCCAGCCGGAATTTACGCAGTTAGACCTTGAAATGTCTTTTATAGACGAAGAAGATATATTCAGCCTTACGGAAGAACTTATGCGGCTCATTTTTAAAAATATAAAAGGCATAGACCTTGCGATACCTTTTCCCCGCTTTGATTTTTCTTTAACCCAGCAGAAATACTCAAGCGATAAACCGGACCTGAGGAAAGAGCTGAATAAGGAATTTGCCTTTGCCTGGGTAACGGACTTTCCTTTATTTAAATACAATACGCAGGAAAAACACTGGGAGAGCGAACACCACCCTTTTACCGCCCCTCGCAAAGAAGATATAGATATGCTGGAGGAGGCCCCGGATAAAATAAAGTCGCGTTCTTACGATCTGGTCTTAAACGGTATGGAGATAGGTTCAGGTTCGATCAGGATACACGATCAACGACTTCAGGAGAGGATATTTTCTATAATCGGGATAAACAAAGAGGAAGCGCATAAACGTTTTGGCTTTCTCCTGGAGGCATTTCAATACGGCGCTCCGCCGCATGGAGGCATTGCCCTTGGCCTGGACAGGCTTCTGGCAATATTGTCTGGACAGGACAGTATAAGAGAGGTGATCGCATTCCCCAAAACCAGCAATGCCTTTTGTCCGTTGACAGGAGCGCCTTCAAGCGTAGATGAAAAACAGCTGGAGGAATTGCATCTTTTATTAAAAAAGAAAATAAGGAGGGAAAAATGATTACAGGCGTAAGGCTGAAGGTTTTATTAGGGCTTGCCGCGGTTGGCCTGTTGTCCGGCTGCACGGTAAGGACATATGTGGCGACTAAAGACAGGCTTGACCAGGATTTAAACACCGGCAACCGCGGTTACCTTATGGGTAAAGGGCAGGAAGGGCCTACAAAAGAACACAAGCCTACCCGTGAAGTCAGAATAGTAGAGATGGAGCTGCGTTCTCCCGTGAAATTCGAAAAAATGCCTAAACAGGAGGCAGGGGCCAGGGAAGAAACTATCACCCAGGAAGAACCTGTTCTTGCAGGAAATCGCGGCTACCTTACTTCCAGCACGGAAGAGTTAAATGCACCGGTTGCTGTACCAGCAGTAGAAAAATACACGGTAAAAAGAGGGGACACCCTTCAGAAGATCTCTAAGAAATTCTACGGCACTGCCAAAAAATGGATGAAGATATATGATGCCAATAAAGAAGCGCTTAAGGGGCCGAACAAGATCTATCCCGGGCAGGTTATTGATGTCCCCCTGGAGCCTCTTAAAGAGCCCTCAGAGAACCTGAAATAAAAGATGGAGAAAAGGATTCAAGGCATAAGCCCGCAAGAGATAAAGGCTCTCTTTGGGCTGCATGACCGGAATTTAAGGGCTATAGAAAAAGAGTATAAAATCAAGATAAGCCTGCGGCCGGATGATCTTAGGTTAAGCGGTGCGGCTGCTAATATAGCTAAGGCCTCCAAAGCCATTAACTATCTTTTAAGCCAGATACGCTCCGGCTCAGGAGACTTGCCCCCTGCACAATCACGCCCTTTACTTTCCGGACGCAGCGATATAAGGCAAAATAACCTGCCTGTCCCAAGGAATAACCTGGAGGCACAGATATTCAAGGCAAAACATATCGGGCCGCGCACAAAAGTGCAGTCTGAATATGTGGAGGCGATCAAGAAATACTCCATTGTATTCGGCCTGGGACCTGCAGGCACCGGCAAGACCTATTTAGCCATGTCCTCTGCGGTAGAGGCCTTAAAAAAACAGGAGGTGCGCAGGATAATCCTGACCAGGCCTGCGATTGAAGCGGGTGAGTCTTTAGGGTTCCTTCCCGGTGATATGTATGAAAAAATATCCCCGTACTTGCGCCCGTTGTATGATGCGCTTTACGATATGATGGAGGTAGAGCGTATAGAAAAATACCTGGAGACCGGGATCATCGAGGTAGCGCCCCTGGCATATATGCGCGGCAGGACTTTGAACGATGCCTTTATTATCCTGGATGAGGCCCAGAATTGCACCCCGGAACAGGTGAAGATGTTTTTAACGCGTCTGGGATTTGATTCCAAGGCAGTGATTACCGGAGACATGACCCAGAGCGATTTACCCGGAGGCAGCCCTACAGGCCTGCTTGCGGCACAGGAGATATTAGGTGATATTGAAGGAATAAGACTGGTCTATTTTAGCGGAGCTGACGTGGTCAGGCATCCGTTAGTGCAGAAAATCATCGAGGCCTATGATAATGCCGCTCGCCAAAAGTAGATTAAAGAAGATATTTTTTGCGGCGCTCTTATTTGGCGCCTGTTATTTATTGCATACAGGATGGGTTGTGGCAATATCTCTGTTCGTATTAGCCGTTTATTTTCAATGCCGCCACCTGGAAAAAAAGGCTACCCTGCTTAATCTATCCCTTATCCTGGTTATTATATACGCCGTCGCTTATTTTACGCTGCGGCAAGGATACGCAGATTACTATATACCCTTTCTTGCCGTCCCCCTTTTAGCTATGACCCTCCTGGGAGAATTAGAGGTCTCTTTTCTGCTCTGTCTTGCCGCCGCAACCTTAGTCAGTTCTGTTGCCGCTGATATTCATTGCGGGGTGATATTCTTTACCAGCTCCATATTTGCCTCTATTCTCACACAAAGGCCCCGCCGGCGTATGGCGATCATACGCATCGGATTGTTGGCAGGCCTTTTACAGGCCGTTCTTTTCTTCCTCGCAGAGGGCTATCGGTTTGGCCTGATGGACAGGTATATTTTGTTTGCGCTAAACGGCCTTGCCTGCGGCATAATCGTCCTGGGGGTTTTGCCCATCTTTGAGTACTTTTTTAAGACAGTAACCACTATCAGCCTGCTTGAGCTCTCTGACTTTAATCACCCTCTCCTGCAAAGGATGATATTAGAGGCGCCCGGCACCTATCACCATAGCCTGGTAGTGGGTAATTTGTCAGAGGCAGCCTGTTATGAGGTGGGCGCAAACGCCCTGCTTGCCAGGATAGGCGCATATTACCACGATATAGGTAAACTCCAAAAGCCTGAATATTTCAGCGAGAACCAGACCGCGCAAGAAAGTAAACATGACAGCCTTTCTCCTACCATGAGTAAAATGGTGATTATGAACCATGTCAAGGAAGGAATGGAACTCGCCAATAAATTTAAACTTAACCCCCGTATTACGGATTTTATAATCCGCCACCACGGCAACAGCCTGGTCTATTATTTTTACCGCCGTGCGCTGGAGTCATCGGAAGACGTAGAAGGAATAAAGGAGGAAGGGTTCCGTTATCCCGGCCCCAAGCCTAACACCAAAGAGACTGCCATCGTAATGCTTGCCGATTCGGTGGAGGCAGCGATGCGCACCTTAAAAGACCATGCGCCCGCGAGCATTGAAGAGGCAGTGCACAAGATCATAAATAATAAATTTATCGACAGGCAGCTTGATGAATGCGACCTTACCTTGAAAGACCTGGAGAAGATATCTGCAGTATTCATACGCATACTCAGCGGGATATACCATAACCGTATAACCTATCCCGAACACTCTCATTGAGTTTTTAGTGAAGATAGCCATAAGGAACTGTCAAAGAAGTCTCCCCATCAGCCATAAAGATATACGCAGGGCAGTTAATTTTGTTTTAGCCAGGCAGCGCATATACAAAGACGGTGAAATAACCGTATGTTTCATCTCAAATAATAAAATACAGGCAATAAACCAAAGGTTTTCAGGGATAAATAAACCAACGGATGTCTTGGCCTTTGACCTGGGAGTCCTTCGCTCCGGCAAGAAAGAGGCCTTTGCGGATATATTCATATCTACAGAAACAGCGCAATCTAACTCCAGGATATTCAATACTAGTATAAAATTCGAGCTCTATCTTTATATTGTGCACGGCCTGCTGCATCTTTTTGGTTTTGATGACCATACCCGCGCAGGGCGCAGGAAGATGGATGCGGAATCTAAAAGGATACTGGCGGCCTTGGAGATATATGCCCCTACAAAAAGCTGAAGCGATAGTCTTAAACAAATACGATTTCCGCGAGACCTCGCTGATCGTTAATTTTTATACCCGCCAATTTGGAAAATTAAGCGGATTATTAAAAGGATTCAGGAGGGAGCATGGGAAATTCGCAAGCACCCTGGAGCCTTTTTCTTATAATGAGATAATCTTCTACCATAAGAGGAATTCAGACCTGCATCTCGTCTCGCAATGCGACCTGCGCTATAATTTTGACGCTGTCAGGCAGGACGTATCCAGGGCAGGTTTGAGCAACCTTATGATGGAGCTGGTGAATACGGTTATGCCTGCGGAGGAGGAGAACGAAGAGGTGTTTGAGCTCTCTATTCTGGCGTTAAGGGAGATAGAAAAAATAAGGGATCCGCATAAGATCATAACCGCTTTTAATATCAAGATGCTGGCACTTTCGGGATTTAAGCCGCATTTTGATTCATGTGTTTGCTGTGGTTCTAAAATCTCAGGACAGGCAAAATTCAGCTTTTCTTTCGGCGGCCTGCTCTGTCCGCGCTGCTGCCTGAGAGATAAAAGCGCGCGCAACATTTACCGGGGGACAGTCGCTACTATCTTGCATATAGAAAGAAATGATTTTCTGCATGCATTAAAATTAGGGATGAACCCGCAGATAAAAAAAGAGCTGGAGTTGGTGTTGAATACATTTTTGAACCTGCACCTGGGCAAGGAACTTCGCTCAAGGAAGGTATTGGGGCAGATGGGCCTGCTTTAGCAAAAGAAATAATCCTTTAGTAAGGGGGTATGATGAAAATACTCATTGTAGGGCCGGGGGCAATAGGTTGTTTGATAGCCGCTTTTTTATCAAAATCCAGGGAAGAGATAAAGATCTTTGACAAAAATAAGGAACGCGCGGTGAAGATTAATGAGGAAGGCATAAGCGTTGAGGGCATTTCCGGTAATTGGCATGCCGATATACCGGTTATTTCCGAGACAGGGGATACGCAGGGCGCGGATTTAATAATCATTTGCGTCAAGTCATACGATACCAAAGAAGCGGTCATACAGGTGAAGACGCTCTTAGGTGAGGATACAAAGGTCCTGACCCTGCAAAATGGCATTGGGAACATAGAAGTAATAGGTGAGGCTGTGGGGGCAGAGCGGGTGATCGGCGGGGTAACCAGTTTAGGGGCAACTCTTTTGGGCCCGGGCCATATCCGCCATGCCGGAAAAGGGGATACGGTGATCGGCAGGATAGACGGAAAAATACCCGTGGAAATGCGCGCTATCCGGGAGCTGTTCAATAAGGTAGGGCTTGAGACAAGGATTTCACGCGATATCAAGGCCCTGCTTTGGTCAAAACTCCTGATCAATGTCGGCATAAACGCCCTTACCGCTATTACCCGCCTGCATAACGGCAGGTTGATTGAATTTGAAGGCACGCGCAGGATATTGCGCGAAGCGGTTACCGAGGCGATCCGTGTTGCCAAACGTAAAAGGATAAAACTTATCTATGACGACCCCCTGGCAAAGGTAGAGGCGGTATGCGAGGCTACCGCGGCAAATATCTCTTCCATGCTGCAGGATGTCCTGCGCAGAAAACGCACGGAAATAGACTTTATAAACGGCGTGATTGTGCGCCAGTCGCAGGAATTAGGGCTTTCTACGCCCGTCAATTCCATGTTGACGGACTTAGTAAAGACTATTGAATCCAGCTATACATTCTCTGCGGCCAATGATAATTAACCCCCGGTTAAAGATTGTTTTATGCCTCTTGTTCTTACCCTGCGTCTTATGCGCATGCTCGCAGCAGCCTTTAGAGAAAAAAACGCAAGTCATGATGGGGACATTCGTAGAGGTCATTTCAACAGATAAAAAGGCTCACCCCATAGCATTCGCTGAAATATCCAGAATAGAGAAATTATTGAGCAAATACGATTTAAAAAGCGAGGTTTCCCGATTAAATCAATACGGCAAATTAAGGGTAAGTGAGGACACCTTATTTCTGTTTGAGAAGTCTTATGAGTTTTGGCAGTCCAGCCTTGGGGCATTTGACGTTAGTGTAGGGCCGCTGATGGATGTATGGGGGTTCACAGGGAAGGAATATATCATGCCTAAGGATGCCATTATAAAGTCAGCCTTAAGAATGGTAGGCATGGATAAGGTAGTTATCATGGATAAAGACAGCACGGTAGAATTCAAGGTCCATGGCATGAAGATAGACTTAGGCGCTATCGCCAAAGGTTATGCCGTAGATTGTGCCATAAAGAAACTAAAAAGAGCAGGCGTTAGAAACTGTCTGATTAATGCAGGAGGCGATATTTACTGCCTGGGATATAAAAGGGAAGGCACCCGCCTGGGCCCCTGGCAATTAATAAAACCTGAATCCTGGCAGGTAGCAATAAAAAATCCCTCCTTAGGCTCACCCGCTGAATACCTAAAGCTACATGATCAGGCAGTGGCTACTTCAGGAAGTTATGAACAGTGTTTTTCTTATAAGAAGAGAAAATTTACTCATATCTTTGATCCTAAGACAGGTTATCCTGTCAGTTCAGGGCTTTTATCGGTAACTGTAGTAGCCGGTGATTGCCTGACTGCCGATGCCCTGGCTACGGCAATATTTGTTTTGGGAAAAGAAAAGGGCAGGAAATTAGCGGATAATTTTCCGGGAGTAATCCTCAGGTTTATTGAGGCGTAAACAAAAGAAGGGGGCTCATATGCAAAACAAGAATACCGTAGAAGATATTCGTTCCCTGAAGAATAAACGCAAGATTACTATGCTCACCGCCTATGATTATCCTCTGGCGTCTTTGATTGACAGGGCAGGCATAGATGTGATCCTGGTAGGGGATTCTTTAGCTAATGTGGTTTTAGGGCTTACTTCAACCACTGAGGTCGGCATGCCCCAGATGCTCCACCACGCCAAGGCTGTTACCCGGGCGGTTACCCATGCCTTGGTGGTAGGGGATATGCCTTATGATTCATACCAGACCAGCCCCGGTGAATCCGTAAAGAATGCCAGCCTTTTTATAAAAGAAGCCAAGTGCGACGCCGTAAAACTGGAGTGGTTCGACCGCTGCCTTGAGGTTACCGGGGATATTATTAAAGCAGGTATTGCCGTAATGGGCCACATTGGTCTCACTCCCCAGACCGCGGATAAATTAGGCGGATTTAAAGTGCAGGGAAAAGACGCAGAGGCAGCCAAGCGGCTTATTGAACAGGCCGAGTCACTGGATAAGGCAGGATGCTTTGCCCTGGTCTTAGAGTGCGTGCCGGATAAGATTGCCGGAATAATCACGCAAAGGATCAAGATACCCACTATCGGCATAGGCGCCGGCATACATTGTGACGGGCAGGTATTAGTATCCCATGACATGCTGGGGTTATTTGAGCGTTATACCCCTAAGTTCGTAAAGAAATACGTCAATCTTTCTCCCTTGATTTTAGAAGCGGTAAATACATATAAAGAGGAAGTCCTGCAGGGAAAGTTTCCGGGCCCGGAACACACTTTTGCCATAAAAGAAGAGGAGCTTAAGAAACTGAATGAAGGCGTAAAATAAATGCAGGGACAGATGAAGAAGGCGCGCCTTAAACATATATATAACGGTGTTTTTTTATTCCTGGCCCTTGTTTTTATTTTTGCCTTCGGAGGCAGCAAAATATTAAAGGCCTACATAGAAATGGGTATAGGCAGCTGCCGGGATAACCCCATGCTCTGCATGGTGCCTGGGGGCGAGATCAGAAGTTATAAGGGGGATACGCTTTATCTTTCGGGTTTGGTCCTCTACCGCCTGCCGGGGATGACGATTTCTCTTCCCCGCGGCTTCTTAGTAGTAAAAGAAGCAATAAAAAAGCCCTATTACAAAAAGAGGCTGCGTAAGAGTTCAGAAAATGCAATTTACCTGCTCCAGCAAAAAGAGGATTTCTTCCTTAACTTATTTCCTTCTTTGCGTAAAAAAGGCATAAAAAACAATTATGACTTTTTATATTATACCATGCACGCCACCCCCGATAAGATGAACAGCCTCACTGATGCCTTTTTTATGATTATGAAGGCGATATTCACCCCGGATTTAGGCAGGGGTAAAGACATAAGGATGACCACCTGGCGGATAGGGGAGGTATCGGGGTTCATAAATTACAACCTCGCCTCATCCGGCAATTATTTTGACTGTAATATAGTGGATGGGCAGGGCGTTTTTTACAAGATTTACATCAAAGATAAGGCCTGCCGGCTCAACCTGGACAAGGTGTTGATGATCATATCAAGCATTAAGAAGACAGGCTGATCCTGGCGGAATTTCCTTGACTTTTAAGCGGATTTGCGCTAAAAATAACAGGCTATGGACGATAATTTGATGGATAAAGTGGTTTCCCTCTCCAAGCGCCGCGGCTTTATATTCCAGTCTTCGGATATTTACGGCGGACTGGCCAATACCTGGGACTATGGCCCTTTTGGCGTAGAATTGAAGAATAACGTAAAGCAGGCATGGTGGAAGGCGAACGTCTATCAAAGAAACGATATCTTTGGGATGGATGCAGCCATACTTATGCACCCTAAGGTATGGGAGGCATCCGGCCATATTAAGAATTTTACCGACTTGCTGGTAGACTGCAAGAAGTGCAAGAAAAGGTTCCGCGCGGACCATGTAAAGGACGCCTGCCCTGAATGCGCAGGCACCCTTACCGAACCGCGGCCCTTTAATCTTATGCTCAAGACCTCCCTGGGTGCGATAGACGACTCAGGCGGCATAGCCTATCTTAGGCCGGAGACCGCCCAAGGGATGTTTGTGAATTTCTTGAATATCCTGGATTCCCGGCATCCTAAATTGCCTTTTGGCCTGGCGCAGATAGGCAAGGCCTTCCGTAATGAAGTAACACCCGGGAACTTTACTTTCCGCACCCGGGAATTCGAACAGATGGAGATAGAGTATTTCACCCGGCCGCAAGAGGCAGATGAGAAGCTTAAAGGATGGATTGACGCTCATTTCTCCTGGTATAGCCAGATGGGCATCAAAAAAGAAAATCTGCGCCTGAGGCCGCATGCCAAGGATGAGCTCGCGCATTATGCCCTGGCATGCACGGACATAGAATATAAATTCCCCTTTGGCTGGTCGGAGTTAGAGGGGATAGCCAACCGCGCTGATTTTGACCTGGTTCAGCATGCCAAGGCCAGCGAAACAGACTTAAGGTATTTTGACGATGCCGCCAAAGAAAGGTTTTATCCTTATATAATAGAGCCCTCGGCAGGGGTGGACAGGGCAATGCTGGCATTCTTAGTGGATGCCTATGATGAAGAGAATGTCAGGGACGACAAACGCGTAGTGCTCAGGCTGCATAAAGACCTTGCGCCGGTAAAAGTGGCGGTCCTGCCGTTATTGAGAAACCGGCCTGAGATCGTGGAATTAGCAAAAGGCATAGCCGATACGCTGAAGAAGAATTTTATTTGCGTATACGATGATACCGGGGCTATAGGTAAGCTCTACCGCAGGCAGGATGAGGTAGGCACCCTTTATTGCATAACTATAGATGTGCAGTCTCTGGAAGACAAACAAGTCACTGTCCGTGACAGAGACACCATGCAGCAGGAGCGTATAGGGCAGGCAAAGATAGAGGATTATTTAAGGGAAAAACTGAAGTAGCTTATCAAGACAAAGAGGCAAACTAAAAAAGGAGGGTTTTAAAAATAATGGCAAAGAAATATGTTTACTTCTTCGGCGGTAAAAAGGCGGACGGCAACGAAGGCATGAAAAACCTGCTGGGAGGCAAAGGCGCCAACTTAGCAGAGATGGCCGGCAATAAGGACTTACAACTTCCCGTTCCCCCGGGATTTACCATTACTACGGAAGTCTGCACGTATTATTATAAAAATAGGAAAAGCTATCCCAAGGGCTTAAAGGAAGAGGCAGGGAAGGCCATGGTAAAGATAGAAAAACTCATGGACAGGCGTTTCGGTGATACCGAAACCCCGCTTTTGGTTTCCGTGCGTTCCGGCGCCAGAAGGTCCATGCCCGGGATGATGGAGACCGTGCTTAATGTCGGGCTGACCGAGAAGACCATACCCGGCCTGATAAAACAAAGTAACGGCAACAGCCGTTTTGTCTATGATGCCTACCGCCGCCTGATTATGATGTATTCCGACGTAGTCATGGAAAAGGCAGCCGGAATCGAGCCTCATAATGATGAGTCCGGCATACGTAAACAGCTGGAAAGGATCATGGGCTCCCTTAAGAAAGAAAAAGGCTATTCTGCCGATACAGACATGACTGTCGATGACTTAAAAAGGCTCTGTGCCTCCTTTAAGCAGAAGATCAGGGAGGTGCTTAAAAAGGATTTCCCCGATGAGCCGTATGAGCAATTATGGGGAGGCATAGGTGCGGTGTTTTCTTCCTGGAACGGCAAACGGGCAATAAGTTACCGCCGCATAGAAGGCATACCTGATGAATGGGGCACTGCTGTTACTGTGCAGACCATGGTCTTCGGAAACATGGGAAACGATTCCGCAACCGGCGTTGCCTTTACCCGCAATCCCGGAAACGGAGAAAATAAATTCTACGGGGAATACCTGATCAATGCGCAGGGGGAAGACGTAGTCGCCGGCATCCGCACGCCTGCCCCTGTAAACGAATATTCCAAATCCGACCATAATAAAGACCTGATAACCCTGGAAAAGGCAATGCCTAAGATATACAAAGAACTCGTTGATATTCAAGAGCGGCTGGAAAGGCATTACCGCGATATGCAGGATATAGAATTTACCATTGAGAAGGGCCGCCTGTTCATGCTTCAGTGCCGCGTAGGCAAGCGTAACGGGCCGGCAGCAATGCGTATGGCGATGGACATGCTTAAAGATAAAACAATCAGAAAAGAAGAAGCGGTGATGCGCGTAACACCTAGCCAACTGGATGAATTGCTCCATCCTATTATCAATCCCACGACAGAACTGACGCATAAGCCTTTGGCAAAAGGGCTGCCTGCAGGGCCGGGTGGCGCAACAGGCCAGATAGTATTTTCTGCCAAAGACGCCGTAGAATGGGCAAGGCAGGGCAAAAAGGTAATTCTTGTGCGCGAAGAGACTAACCCCGAGGACGTAGAGGGCATGCGTGCTGCCCAGGCGATCTTGACTGCGCGGGGAGGCATGACCTCGCATGCTGCCCTGGTTGCGCGCGGCTGGGGGAAATGCTGCGTAGTCGGATGCTCCGGTGTCCACGTGTATTATGACAGCAAAGAAATGCGTATAGGTGAAAAGGCGTTTAAAGAAGGTGACTGGATCACCCTTAACGGCACCAAAGGAAATGTCTATGCCGGGCAGTTGCCGATGATGGATGCGTCGGAAGAAAACCAGCTGTTGAACAGTTTTTTGAAGGTGTGTAAATCCATCAAGAAGCTGGGCGTGCGCACTAACGCGGATACCCCGGATGATGCCGGCAAGGCCGCTCAATTTGGCGCAGAGGGTATAGGTTTATTCCGCACAGAGCATATGTTTTACGGCAAGGGCTCTGATGAGCCGTTGTTTCTGCTGCGTAAAATGATCGTCTCTAAAACCCAGGATGAAAGGAAAAATGCCCTGGATGAGTTATTCCCTTATGTAAAAAAAGATATCAAAGGGACAATGGAGGCCATGGACGGCCTGCCGGTAGTAATCAGGCTTCTGGATCCCCCCTTGCATGAATTTGTTCCGCGGGATCCCGCCAAGCTTAACCAGCTTGCGCAAGAACTGAATATAACCCTGGAGGAATTATCCGGCCGGGCTGATGCGCTGCATGAATCAAACCCGATGATGGGCCATCGCGGCGTGCGCTTAGGGATTACTTATCCTGAGATAAGCCAGATGCAGATCAGGGCGATCTTTGAGGCAGCCGCAGAGTTGCTCAAAGAGGGCAGGAAACCGTATCCTGAAATAATGATACCCGTGGTTTGTGATGTCAAGGAACTAGAGGACCAATTTGTTATTTCCAAGCAAATATACCAGCAGGTCCTGGCAAAATATAACCTGAAGAAAATAAGGCATATGTTCGGGACGATGATTGAAATACCGCGTGCAGCCATTGTCGCGGATAAGATCGCCCGCCAAGCCGAATTCTTCTCCTTCGGCACCAACGATATGACCCAAATGGGATTCGGCTTTTCTCGCGATGACATAGGCGGGTTCCTTCCGGAATACATCAAAAAAGGCATACTGCAGGAGGACCCCTTTCAGTCCATTGACCAGGAGGGGATTGGAGAATTGATAAAGATCGGTATCCAGCGCGGACGTTCGGCCCGCAAAGGCCTGGAGGTGGGTATATGCGGTGAACATGGAGGAGAGGCCCGCTCAGTAGAATTCTGCCATAATGTAGGCATGGATTACGTCAGCTGTTCGCCCTTCAGGGTACCCATTGCCATTCTGGCAGCAGCGCAGGCAGTCTTAAAGGAAAAGAAAAGCAAGAAATAAACGGACAAGACAGCCCGTTAGAGATTCAGGCGTTATTAACGAAGTCCTAAGGGGATAAGCCATGGAAGCGTTAAAGACATACCTTAAAGAAGTGCGCCACTTTCCGCTCTTGACCGAAAGAGATGAAATAGAATTAAGCATCCGGATTAAAAAAGGAGATGAGCAGGCGCGCAAGATAATGATACAGGCAAACCTGCGCCTGGTGATCAATATTGCCAAGCGCTATATCCACTTCGGCACGCAATTTCTGGATCTAATAGAGGAAGGCAACCTTGGCCTGATGAAGGCGGTGGATAAATTCAACCCTAAAAAAGGATACCGCTTTTCTACTTACGCTGCCTGGTGGATAAGGCAGATGATCACCCGTTCGATATTCGAACAAGGCAAGACCATACGTATGCCGGTTTATATGAATGAGCTTATCGCCAAATGGAAGAAGACCAGCGAGAGGTTGTCGCATAAGTTAAAACGCATCCCTACTGATGAAGAGATCGCCAAGAAGATGAAGATCACAAAGAGCAAGATGAAACAGATCAATTTCTGGCTTTCTTCAAAGACCTCATCCCTGGATGCCTCTGTAGGTGAAGAAGATGAAAACCAGATCATGGATCTGGTCCAGGACACAAGCGCTGTTTCTCCGGATGCGGGTGTCGAGCGGGCGATGGACAAAGAAAATATAGAAGACCTTATGGGTATGATGACGGGCAGGGAAAGGGAAGTTCTGGATATGCGTTTCGGACTAAAGAACAACGCGGTGCATACCTTAGCGGAAGTAGCGGGTAAATTAGGGGTTTCCCGGGAAAGGGTACGGCAGATAGAAGAACAGGCATTAAAAAAATTACGCAAGTTTGTCCAACAGCAGGATATATCCATAGACGAAAGAAAAGAATGAAAAATGGAGGCAGGGCTATGACAAAAAATAAAAAACATCTCGCGGACCATATCAGAAGTATCCCCGATTTTCCCAAACCAGGGATACTCTTCCGGGACGTCACCACTTTATTTAAAGATAAGAAGGCATTTAAAAAGGCGGTGGCTAGCCTTGCGGATAAATACAAAGGCAAGGGCATAGATAAAGTAGTAGCGATAGAGGCAAGGGGTTTTATCTTAGGGGGTGCGGTAGCAGACAGGTTAGGCGCTGGTTTTATCCCCGTGCGTAAAAAAGGAAAATTACCGGCATCTACCCATGCGGTGACCTATGATTTAGAATACGGCACCGACACCTTGGAAATACATCAGGACGCCATTGCCCGGGGAGAGAATGTCATCATTATAGACGACCTCCTGGCCACAGGCGGCACTGCTAAGGCGGTAACGGACCTGCTAAAACAACTGGGCGCCAAAATAAAAGGCATAGCTTTCTTGGTTGAGCTTACAGATTTAAAAGGCAAGGATAAACTTAAAGGGGCGCCTGTTCACTCACTGATCAAATATTAAATGACCGATGATGCCCCTGTAGCTCATAAGGATAGAGCAGCAGTTTCCTAAACTGCGTGTGGCAGGTTCGATTCCTGCCAGGGGCGTTTTAATCATAGACGAAGACAAATGTACAACCTGCATTGCCATTCATTATTAAGCGACGGAGCGCTGCTTCCTTCAGAGGTAGCTATGCGCTATCTGGCAGTAGGATATAAGGTGATAGCTATCACCGACCATGCCGATTATAGTAATATTGGAACAGCGGTCAAGTCTATACTGGATTTTACCCGCCACTGGCCAAAGAATTCAAAGATCAGGGTCCTGCCGGGAATAGAATTGACCCATCTTCCGGTCACACAATTTAAACCATTGGCCTTGTATGCCCGCAGGCAAGGGATAAAGATCATCGTGGCGCACGGAGAAACCCCTGTTGAACCGGTAGCAACAGGGACAAACCGCTCAGCCTTAGAAGCGGATATAGATATACTTGCCCACCCCGGGATGATCACGCAGGATGATGCGGTATTGGCAGGGAAAAAAGGGATCTTCCTGGAGATAACCAGCCGCAGGGGGCATCGTGATACTAACGCGTATGTGGCCAGGAGGGCTTTAAAGGCAAAGGCAAGGCTGATCCTGAATAACGACAGCCATATGCCGGAAGATATAATTACCCCGGAAAGGCTGAAGGGCTTTGGAATAAAAGCAGGGTTATCCGTTAGTGATGTTGATTGTCTCTACCGCGGAGTTGAAGAGTTCCTTAAAAGAAAAAAATTACTATGAATGCTTTAAGCAGGGCGTCTTATGAGAAAGGAGAACTGGCAATGCAGATAAAGGCAGGTTGTTTTATCTTATTTCTGGCTTTCTCTACTTTTGTATCTTCAGGGTGCGCCATGGTCTCTAAAAAAGATACCAATGCCCAGGCGCTTGAACCGCAGGCAGTAATGAAGTTCAATGATCTGCCTGTGCCCGTAGGTCTTAAACCCGTACCAAATGCCTCTTATTCTTTTGAAAATACAGGGGTGCGCGTGGGATTATTGAAATATCAAGGTAAGGCTGTCCCGGAACAGGTGGTCAATTTCTACAGGGACCAGATGCCGCTTTATAACTGGAACCTGTTGAATATTATAGAGTACGGAGAACGTATCCTGAATTTTGAGCGGGAAAACGAAACCTGTATTGTTACTGTGTTAAACAAGGGGAATAACGTTATTGTAACCATTGCCCTGGGCCCAAAATCGCCTGCGGCAGCAAAAAAGTCAAATAAACCGGTAAAATAGCTTTCTTAAAAAAACCCTTGACAACTAAGGGGTTATGTGGTAAAAAAGATACAAATTGGCTATACCACTGGAAATGACTTTAAACTAAGGCGGAAAGGAGGATGAGAGAAAAAAATAAGCCTGAAGTCAGCCAAGAACCAGTGATATAACATATAGAAATTATCTAGGCAAGCTTTAAAAAACCCTAGTTATAAATAAATATCAAAGTAGATTTTTAAAGGAGGATAAACAAATGAGTAGACGCTTAATAGGAATTCTCGCTTTAGCGTTTGCACTGGGTATTACCTGTGCTGCCTACGCTGAAGTCCAGAATGTCAAGGTAAGCGGCGATATCACCGCGATGTATGTCAGCCGTCATGACTTTGATCTTTCTAAGACGACCAATTATGACCTAAGTTTACCCAATGGAAGCAATGTGCATCAGGACAATGTGAATAACTTTCTTACCATTGCCCGGGTAAGGGTGGACGCGGATCTTACGGACAACGTTTCTGCGACCTTCAGGCTGATCAATGAAAGAAGCTGGGACGGAGATTCAAATAACAACTCAGAAGCCAAGAACCTTGATATTGACCTTGCTTATGTTACTTTAAAAGAGTTCTTGTATTCTCCTCTGTCATTGACTATCGGTCGTCAGGAACTACGCTACGGTAACGGGTTGATCATAGGAGACCCGGATACCAACGCTTATTCAAATGCCAGCTCACTTCCTACCCAGGAAACAGATTTAAGCTACCGCAAGGCATTTGATGCAGCCAAGGCAGTATTGAACTATGACCCGTTGACAGTGGATGTCATCTTCGCCAAAACCGAAGAAGGCACTGTTTCTACAAACGATGATACTGACTTGTACGGTATCAACGCTAATTATGCCGTAAACAAAGAAACTACTGTTGAAGGTTATATGTTCAGCAAGGTAAAACAGTCCGGAGCTACTCAGTATACTGCTACTCAGAGGACAACCAACAATGCCTTGACAAGCACTATTAACAAACATGATTCAGTCAATACAATAGGCGGGCGCATAGTTAACAGCACCATAAAGAACCTGACTGCCCAGATAGAGGCTGCTTATCAGTTCGGTAAGTATAATCCCGCATATGATATTAACTCTCCTGATACAAGGGCACAAGCAGACAGGAAGGCATGGGCATTGCAGGCAATCGCAACCTATGACTTAGCAGCTATTTCACCTGAAGCCGTCAGCAAATACAAACCGTCCATCAAGGGTGGATACAGCTTCTTCTCCGGTGAAAAAAGCACCGACACCGCAGGAGATTACCATGGATGGGACCCGATGTATAAGGATCAGACAATCGGTCATGTGGCAAACCGGATTATGCGCACCACCAATATGCAAATCTTTAACCTCTCCGGTAAAGTTATGCCTATGGACGATGTGACCCTTACATTGGACTATGCCAATTTCAACCTGAATAAGAAATACCCTGTAAGCAATGGCGTAACGCCTGCATTAGGAATCAATACAGTCAACCTCAGCGGAAGGGCTGATGCGGATACTTATAGAATGACCAATAAGGCCCATTTAGGCCAGGAAATTGATGCTACCATCACCTATGATTATACCGAAGATGTGCAGTTCAATTTCTTAGGCGGGATGTTTATTCCCGGCAATGCATTCCATAAGGACAATCGCACCACAGCTAGCGAGTTCATCGGTTCAATGAAGGTGACCTTCTAAGTCATCTTTTTATGTGTTTTGGACACCCTCGGAGGAGCAATCCTCCGGGGGTTTTTTATTGTCCCCACCATGATGAGGGGGTTGTCTCGAAGCGGGTAAAACGCGGGACTGGTCCCGCAGGGACCTGTTCCAAGCTTTAGTGGACTGTTCCCGAGTAACTGTGACTTTGTGTCCTTGTGGCCCAAAGTTTTTGTGATTTTAGTTGCATTATCTTAACAAATATGTTAAACTACTCGTATGAAACTCGATGATTTCATTAAGATCGCTGGGAATTTACCGGTTATTGAGATAGAGCTGTTACTTGCCGGCATTCCTAATCCTGACCCGCTTAAAGTTCAAATTAGCCGCTGGGAGAAAGCAGGTAAACTCATTCAGCTTAAAAGAGGCTTTTATCTCTTGGCTGAAGCATACCGTAGAATTGAAATTTACGAACCATATATTGCCTCAATTTTAAAAAAACCATCATATCTTAGTTTGGAAAAAGCGCTTGAGTATCACGGCCTTATTCCTGAAGCGGTAAAAGTGTATACCTCTGTAACTACCAAACGAGCGGCTAAATTTTCTTCCCCAATAGGAGTTTTTAGCTACAAGCATATTAAGAATTCATTATTTTGGGGCTATAAGCCGGTTACCCTGCGCAAACAGACAGCTTTTATTGCTTCCCCTGAGAAGGCCCTGCTTGATTTGATTTACTTCAATGGCATTAAGATCTCATCCGGGTACCTCCAAGGATTAAGGCTGCAGAATATTGAGCAAATTGATCTGGATACTCTTTTTGAGTACGCCAGGAAATTCAAAAAACCGGGAATGTTGCGCGCCGGCGAAATAATCAAAAAATATATTCAGTCTTATGCCGATAGGAAAGAAGCGCTATGAAAGACTATCTCCTAGAGTTAACCGCAAAGCAATCGGGATATAACGCGAAACTAAACGCTATGCGCGAATACCTTCAGGCATATACTTTAAGGATTATGCATGACGACGGGGTATTCCGCACTACCGCATTTTTAGGAGGGACTGCCTTAAGGTTTTTATATGACCTGCCGCGTTTTTCAGAAGACCTTGATTTTTCTCTTGCCAAAAAAGGAGGGCATCGGTTCCCAGAGCTCATTGAAAGAGTAAAAGGAGAATTAGTATCAGCCGGATATGATGCCGCGGTAACCTGTAATGAGAAAAAAACGGTTTGTAATTCTTTTATCAGGTTTGAAGGCTTATTGTATGAGGCAGGTATTTCGCCTCTTAAAAGCCAGAAATTCTCCATTAAAATAGAAATTGATACGGATCCGCCTGAAGGGGCTATCTTAAAAACAGATATTATTAATAAGTATTTTCCGATTTCATTTCTTTCTTATGATCTGCCATCGCTATTTTCAGGCAAGATCCATGCCCTGTTAAGCAGAAAATACACCAAGGGCAGGGATTTCTTTGATTTAGGCTGGTATCTTTCCAAATGGAAAGATTTAACCCCTAATTTTACTCTTTTAGGGAACGCGTTAAAACAAACCGGCTGGCAAGGGAAGATTCCTTCTGAAAATACATGGAAGGACTTTCTTAGTAAGGTTGTTCATGAAGCTGACTGGAGGAAAGTAAAGCAGGATGTGGAGAATTTCCTGGAAAACCCTCGCGATTTAGAGATTTTTACTAAGGAAAACGTCCTGAACTTATTGCGTTAACGCATTTACACTTTACGCTTTTCGCTCTTGACAACGCATTGCCTAGGTGGTATACTTGTTTCAGTAAGTAGACAAAAAAGGATACCAATAGAAATGGAATTCCAGGCATTATTCAAGGCTTTGCAACAGCATAAAATCTACGTCTTTTCTTTTGAGGACGCCCTGCTTTTCTTTCCGCAAGAAAAAAGGCAAAACCTCAAAAGGATGGTCCTGCGCTGGAAAGAGCAGGGCAGGCTTCTAGCCTTAAGACGCGGGCTTTACGAACTGACCTATCCGGATGATTTTCATATCCCGGACTTTTTTATCGCCAACTGCCTATATGGCCCGTCATATATCTCTCTGGAGACTGCTCTTTCAAATTACAGCATTATCCCAGAAGTATCTATGTCCGTATCCTCTATTACTGCTAAGCCTACCCGCCGGTTCAGGAATAAGCACGGTTTTTTTATCTATCATTCGGTCAATCCATCGGCTTATACCGGTTATCTTATCCAGAGGCAGGCGGGTTTTGACATTCGTATCGCCGAACCGGAAAAGGCATTAATTGACTACCTGTATTTTAAAACATACCGCGGCAAAAAAATTGATTTTGAGCAGGAACGTTTAGACAGGGGCGTTATCAAGCGGTTGAACAGAAAAAAGCTCACCCAATACGCCAAGCCCTACGGCTTAAGATTAAAGGAGTTATATGCTTACTTATGAGGTCTTGCTAAAGCAGGCTGGGGCACGGGGAATGCCGCTCACAAAGACAAGGGGCATCCTGCGGGAATACCTGCAGGTCCTTATCCTTAAGGAGGTCTATAAATCCCAAGAAGGCAGGCATCTTTATTTTACCGGCGGCACGTATCTACGGCTTGTGCATAACCTCAAGCGGTTTTCTGAAGATTTGGATTTTAATACGGATATCCTTACAAAAAGTTCCTTTGAAAAGATGGTTAAAAAAGTACAGGTAGGCTTGAAATACCATAACATCGAAGCCTCCGTCAGGTTCGATCATTGGGATAATATTTTATCCGGCCAGCTGGCATTTCCATCGATTGAAAAAGCTTACAATATCAGTTCTCCGTTTTCCAAAAAAGAGGGCATTATTATTAAATTGGAGGCTAACCGGCCGAAGTGGAAGATCAAAAGAGAAAATGAGGTCATTGCGGGATTCGCGGAGATGTATCTTTGTGTCTGCACGGACAAAAGCGCCCTGTTCGCTGATAAGATTGACGCCTTTAATAAAAAGATGAGGGGCAGGCACTTATATGACCTCATTTTTATGCTTTCCAATAAATACCCTATCGACAAGAATGTTTTGAAATATTTGAAAATAGAAGGTGATCCACTGGAGGCAGTTAAAAAAAGGCTTAAGGATTTGACGGCATCGGATTTACGAGGCCAGGCGGAAACATTACGCCTTTTCCTTTTTGATGAAAGCGAAGCGGATCTGCTCGTTCAGGCAAAGGCCGTTATCCCGTCTTTAATCGCTAAATATAGAGCTGCGACCTTGTGACCTTACGTAACGAGTGGACTGTCCCCGAGTAAGCATTTGACATGAGACCTTGTGTGTGACAGGATTTTTAAAAAATGAATAATAAAGAAACAAACTCAAAAGGCGAAATAATTCTCTATCAAGCTAAAGATGGCAAGGTGGCCATAGAAGTTAACTTTGAGCAGGACACCGTTTGGCTTAATCTAAATCAAATGACAGTCCTGTTTGCAAGAGATAAGTCAGTCATTAGCCGCCATTTACATAATATTTTCAAAACAAATGAGTTAGAGCAAAGTTCAGTTGTTGCAAATTTTGCAACAACTGCCGCTGATGGAAAGGAGTATCGCGTAGATTATTATAATCTTGACGCCATTATTTCTGTGGGATATCGCGTCAATTCAAAGCGCGGTACACAATTTCGTATCTGGGCAACAGATATTTTAAGGAAGCACCTGCTTCAAGGATATACTTTAAATGAGCGGCTTCTCCGTCAGCAAAAACACAAGTTTGAATCTTTGCAGAAGGCTATAAGGCTTATGCAGAATGTTAAGGCGAAGAAAACGCTTGAATATAAAGAAATAGCGGGTCTCTTAGATGTTATTGGCGATTACAGTTACGCGCTTGAATTGCTTGATGATTATGATAATAAGAAATTAAAGATTTCCAGAATTTCTTCAGAAGGAAAATTCAAACTTAACTATCAGGAAGCTGTCAAGGTTGTTGAGCAGTTAAAAAAAGGACTCCATTGTTCTGGCTTTTTTGGGAAAGAAAGAGACAGCTCTTTCAAGAGCTCAATCGCTTCTATTTATCAAACTTTTGATGGCAAGGACTTGTATCCCAGCGTTGAGGAAAAAGCAGCAAACCTATTATACTTTATCGTTAAAAATCACTCGTTTATTGATGGGAATAAGCGAATCGCAGCTTCCATTTTTTTGTGGTTTCTGGATAAAAATAGGCTTCTTTATAAAGAGGGCGGGGTAAAGCGCATTGCCGACAATGCATTAGTCGCGCTTACATTAATGATGGCGGAAAGCGATCCTGCGGAACGCGACATCATTGTTACTTTGGTAGTAAATTTAATTAATAAAAATAATTAATTACTCAATACACTGTACTTAACTTGTGCGTGGTGTCTTTGTGACCTGGTGACCTTATATGCTAAACCTAGCTCTAATCTACCACATGCACCAGCCCTACTACCAGAACCTCCTTACCCATGAGGTTTCACTTCCCTGGGTGCGCCTGCACGGAACAAAGGATTACCGCGATATGGTAGAAATACTGCGTAAATACCCGGGGATACGCCTGGTCTTTAATCTGGTGCCATCTTTGATTGAACAGATAAAGGCCTACACCGATTCCAGCGTCAAAGAAAAATTCCTTGAAATATCCCGTAAACAGGCAGAGAAATTGACCTCAGCAGAAAAAGAATTTCTTCTGAACAATTTCTTTATGATAAACAAGGAGCGGGTTATTGCTATGCACCCGCGTTATTATGAGCTTTATTTTAAAAAACAGGAGGGAGGGGAATTTAATGCCCAGGATTTGCGGGACTTACAGGCATGGTTTAATTTAGCCTGGACTGACCCCTATTTCCGTGAAAATATACCTGAATTAAAAAGTTTAACCCGCAAGGCCAGGTTTTTTACTGAAGATGAAAAAAATACCATCCTGGATAAACAGTTAGAGATATTACGAGGTATAATCCCGGTTTATAAAGAATTTATGGATAAAGGCCAGATCGAAATTACCGTAAGCCCTTATTACCATCCTATCTTGCCTTTATTATACAATACCGATATAGCTAAGGAGGCAAACCTTAAGGCCCGCCTGCCGAAACATAACTTTGCCTATCCTGAGGATGCCAGGGCGCAGATCAAAGAGGCGGTCCGCCTTTATAGCCTTAACTTCTCTTCAGCCCCCGCCGGGATGTGGCCTTCGGAAGAGGCAGTAAGCGAACACATAATCCCGCTTCTCATTCAGGAGGGGATACAATGGATAGTGGCAGATGAAGCCATCCTTTTTAAATCCATGAAAAATAAAAAACGGGATACCCGGGTTCTTTATCAACCGCACCGCATAAAAAGAAAAGACGGAGAGTTAAAGGTCGTCTTTCGCGACCGCAACCTTTCTGACCTTATAGGGTTTAATTATTATAACCGCGATGCCAAAGATGCCGTGGAAGATATGTTGCGCCATTTCAGGGATATTTACGAGGCCTTTAAAGGCCAGGACCCGCTGGTTACTATCGCCATGGATGGAGAGAATGCCTGGGAATATTACGAAAATGACGGACATAAATTCTTAGGCCTGCTTTATGAACGTATCCAGGAAGCTGATTTTATAAAGACCACTACCGTAACCGATTATTTAAAATCCTACCCGAGCCGCCATGAGATCAAACGCCTGGCAGCCGGATCATGGATATACGCGGATTTCTTTAAATGGATAGGCAGCCCGCAAAAGAATAAGGCATGGGAATATCTCTCTGATGCGCGCAAGGAGCTTGAGAGCGTCATGAATAACCCCAAAAAGTTGCCTGAGGAAACCCTTGAATTAGCTAAAAAACAGTTATACATTGCCGAAGGGAGCGATTGGTTCTGGTGGTATGATGAGGGCCAGAAGGATTTTGATGAATTATTCCGCCTGCACCTATCTAACTTCTACAAAATAATCGGCAAAGAAGCGCCTATATACCTGAAAGCGCCCATATCCGCGTAAATTCATCTTACCCATTGACAGGCAACGGCTTTTATGCTATAAAATAATAACGAAATGGATAAAAAAGACCTTTACGAGCATCTGGCAAAGATTTACCTGGATGCCTCTTCTAAAACAAAGAAAAAAAACAAAAACCCCCGTCGGGCCCATCCGGCCATGCTTTGGGGGGTTTTTATAGGATTGATAGGCGTTATCTTTCTTCTGGTAGCCCTGAAAGACAACGCTCTGCAGCCAAACACCCAAATTGCCTTGGTAGTAAGCTCTGAAGCAGCTAAGATAAATTTTCATTTTGACCCCGCGCAAAAAGAGGTATATTCCCTGGATTTAAACAGCCTGGACCTGAACAAGTATAAAACGTTGAGTTTTGCGGTAAAAAAAACCAAGTTTACGGATTCGTTGTCTTTGAGAGTTGAATTTATCAATAAGTTTAAGGAAAAGGCGGAGGTTTATCTTAAGGATATCCCCTTGAAATGGCAGGATTACAATATCCCCCTGGGTGATTTCAAAAGCATAAACAGCTGGTCGGATATGCAAAAGCTAAACTTTACCGTTGAGAGATGGAACGCCAAAGGTAAGCAAGGCGTAGTCTATATAGACGATATAAAATTTATACGTTAGTTTAAAAAAGGAGGTTTTCTAAATGCGGATTATCGCTGTTACCAATCAAAAAGGCGGTTGCGGAAAGACAACCACGGCAGTAAACCTGGTTTGTTCATTAGCGGTTAACGGCAAAAAGGTCCTGCTTATTGACCTTGACCCCCAGGCGCATGCTACCTTAGGCCTGAATATCCGGCCGGAGCTTAATATATATAATGCCCTCTCAAAGCTGACCAATGAAAAGGCGGCCCTTTCAGATATTATACGCAAGGTAGATGATAATTTTGATATTGCCCCCTCCGGGATAATACTGAGCACCCTGGAGCAGGAATTAGCGGGAGAGATCGGCAGGGAATCCCGCCTGCAGGAAGAACTAAGCAATCTAAAAGGCAAATACGAATATATCATCATAGACTGCCCACCTAACTTAGGCATACTTACCATAAACGCCATAAGGGCAAGCAGCGATGTGATCATACCTGTTGAGGCCAGCCGGTTTTCCTTTGAAGGCCTGAACCAGCTTATTGAAATAATCAATTTGATCCGCGACCGTTTGAACCACAGCGTTGAATACCGGGTCCTGATCGCTAATTTTGATTCGCGGCTGAGGCACTCCTTTCAGATGCTGGACAGGATAAAGCTGAATTTTAAGGAGAAACTATTCCGTACCATAATACACGTGAACGTAAAATTGAAGGAAGCGCAGAACCAAGGGGTGCATATTCTAGACTATGATAAATATTGCCGCGGGGCAAAAGATTATTTTAGCCTGGCGCGTGAGATCATCACCGCGGAAGGTTCCTCCCTAAGCATAAATACAGAGGTAAAACAGGAAAAATTAAAAGAGCTGATGCGGGAAAGGATTGCAAAAGAGCTGCCTAAGGCCACAGAGATTGTTTTTTCAGTATCAGCGCCCCAGGCAAAAGAGGTGTATGTAGTCGGGGATTTCAACGGATGGAGGATAGATAATAACAGCCGGATGTCAGCTAGCGAGGCAGGATGGGTAAAGAAGGCTAATCTCTCACCCGGCAATTACCGCTACCGCTTTGTTATTGACGGCAAATGGACGGAAGATGAGAAGAATCCCGCGAAAGAGATGAACCCCTACGGACAGATGGATTCTCTCATAGAAGTCAGCTCTTGGTAAAAGGAGGTAGAAATGGCCATAAAAAAGAAGAAAAAGGCTAAAAAACCTGTTAAGAAAATAATCAAAAAGAAAAAGGTACTGGCTAAGTCTTCAAAACGCCCTGCCCCAAAAAAGAAGGCTGCCGTTAAAAAAAGTAAAGACAGCGTTGCCGGTATAATCACCCACTATTTTCCGAAAGTCAAGGCAGCGGTGACTAAACTAAAACTGCCCCTTGCCGCAGGTGATTTGATCAGGGTGAAAGGGCACACTACCGATTTTAAACAAACCGTTTCTTCCATGCAGATAGACCGCACGCCCATCATCTCGGCAAAGAAAGGACAGGAGATAGGGCTTTTGGTGAATTTTCGGGTCAGGCGCAAGGATATAATCTATAAAATATAAAAATAAGACACAGGAGGATAAGGATGCTTAGGTTAAGTGAGATTGAAAAAAAGGCCCGCACACTGGGTATAAAGGATACCTGGAGGCATACCAAGACCGAGCTGATAAGGTCCATACAGCGCAAAGAGGGGAATTTCGACTGTTTTGGGACGGCTGGCGGGTCCTGTAATCAGCTTTCCTGTTGCTGGCGTGAAGGCTGTCTCGAAAAATGAAATACCGCTGCCAGATTTGCGACAGGGATATTGATGATTTTGTAGGCATAGCCCACATCAAGGCAGAGGAGTATCTTCTTAAACTTATCCAACGCGACCATCCGGAATGGAGAAAAGAAGGTAAAACCTGCCATAAGTGCGTGGAATACTACCGTAAACTCATAAACGAAGCTGAGCTTTAACCAGTAATACAAAAGGGAGGTAAAAGTGTATCCTTACGGTTTAACCGAGGCATTACTATTAATAAGCCTGTGTAGCGGTTATGGTGTTCTTTGCCTGGCAAATAAAGAGCAGGGAAGATTAAGAAGCATAGGTTATATATCAGGCCTGTTGGTAATGATCCTATCTGTATTCCTTTTTATAGGCAATCTGGCCATAAAAACAAGGGCCTGCCGGAATATGCCGCGGATGCAGCATAGTCAGATGATGTTTAGGGAACAGGCTCCGCCTAAACTGCCTTTGCCGGAATTGCCGCGTAGTAAATAAGAGATGTTTATCTTCTACAACATCTGTAGCAACACAAAAAGATTACAGCTGTAACTATCTAATAATAATAGTTTTACAAAGCAACAGGAGTAAAGATAAGTTTAAGCTAAGACGTTTAGAATTATCAACATTCCTAATTTGCCCTCCCAGCCTCCAGGAATAGTCAATTAAACCAAGGCTATAATCTCTTCATAATAAAGAAGTTACAGTAAGATAGTAGATTTTTTTCTTAAATTTTGGAGTTGGCATAGATAATGCTTATATAGGATAATATAAGACACGCTTAGACATACCAGGACATACCAGGACATAATAGTATAAGGTTCAATCTATTAATATTTAATATTACGGCGTAATAGGAGGGCTAAAGTGTCAAACGGAAGAATGACTATTACGGATGTGGCAGAGCGGCTGGGCGTTACTCCCAAGACAATCGTCCGCTGGGAGAAATCCGGTAAAGTTAACCGTGCCAAGCGCGACTGGCGCGGCTGGCGCATGTATGAAAAACAAGATTACAAAAAACTAAAAGACTTTAAAGAAACTATTATTGTCTTATAATTAAGGAGGTTACCGTGAGACGATTGACTGTTTTGATTTTATTATCCATGCTAGTTTTGAATGCCCGAGCGCATGCCCAGGATACGTCAGTTGGAGACAGGCGCAGTTATAATAGCGCCGATATTAAGGTAAATGTGGATTCATTTCTGCCGCCGCCGCCCAAAAAGGCCTCGGACACTGCATCTGCTTACGGAGAATTTGACCCTCTCAAGTACACCCTCGGCGCTAATGATGTGGTAGAAGTAGAAGTTATGCGCCATCCGGAGTTTAGCGGTAAATTCCTGATCAACAAGGAAGGCAAACTCCAATACAAGTTTGTCGGTGACGTCTTGGTAAAAGGCCTTACTAAGGCACAGCTTGTTGATAAGCTCAAGGAAGCATTGGCGCAATACGTTATCTCTCCTGAGATCAACGTTTCAATCATTGAATACGCCAGTAAATCGTTTTATGTTTTGGGTGAGGTAGGTTCCCCTGGTGAACATCTCATGAAAGCCGAGACCATTTCCCTGCGCGATGCTATTTATATAGCAGGGCTTCCTACTGTCAATGCCTCAATGCGCAGGTGTAAACTCATCACCCCTTCAGAAGACGGCAAGCCAAAGGTTCAGCGGATAGACATTTACTCGCTCCTTTACGGGGGCGACTTAAGGAAAAACGTATCCATTAAAGCCGGAGACATTATCTATGTTCCTGCAACAGTCATGGCAAAGGCCATCCGCATCATCAGCCCGGCAACCACGGTAGTAGGCATAACCTCATCCATGCCTGAAAGCGCAAATACAGCAAAAGACGCTGTTAAATCTATGCATAAATAAAGGATTAGCCAATGGAAAACCAGACACAATCAAGATACAGTCACCCGGCAGCATATATTAAAGTATTCTTCCGCAGGAAGTGGTATCTGATAACCACTACTTCTATCGGCCTGATAGCAGGCATTATGGTTTGTTTTTTGCTTCCGCGCACCTGGCAGGCATCTACGATTATCCTGATAGAAGAAGAGAAAATCATCAACCCCCTCATCAAGAATCTGGCGGTTTCAACTACCGCGATTCAGAGGATGCAAAGTATCAGAGAGAACCTTCTGGGGTGGAACAGCCTGGTAGAATTGACCAAAAAACTCAACCTGGCAAAAAACGTGCAGAGCCAGCTGGAATTTGAAGCCCTGATCAATAAACTTAAGAGAAATATCTCTGTTGAAATGAGAAACCCTGGCCGGCAGACGGCAGAGCCCACGAGCAACGTAGTCAGGATATCTTATTTCGGCCAGGACCCTCAGGAAACCCAGGTGATTACCCAGGCATTGACTGATATTTTAATGGAACAAAACCTTGAGTCCCAGACAAAAGAGACTGATGTCGCGATAAAGTTCATTACCGAACAATTATCAATTTACAAAAGAAAGATTAAAGAAACGGAGCTGGCCAAGCTTAACGACCAGCTTAAGGCCTTATTGGTTGACTCAACAGAAGAGCATCCCCTGGTAAAGGACTTACGTCAGCAGATTGCTGTGGTTCAAAAACAGCTTGATTCAGGGGAATACAATATTAAAACTACCGGCTCATCGCTTAGCGCTGCTACCCAGGAGACGCTCCAGAATGAGCTTGACAAGATTATCAGTAAAGAAGCAGCTGCCCCTATGCCTCCGAAAATTACCGACGGGACTACTCCAGAACCTGAACATGACGCCAATACCGCCATTTATAAAGTCCTTCTTATGGATAAGGTTGATTCTTCGCTTGCCAGAGATATTGGCGTAAATGAAGCAATTTATAATATGCTGCTTCAGAAGCTTGAGACTGCCAAGATTACCCAGCGGCTTGAGGCTTCACGCGCAGGCACCCGTTATACCATCATTGAGCCGCCCCGGCTTCCTTTAATGCCGGTAAAACCGAATAAGGCAATGGTATTAATGATGGGGCTGTTATTAGGCGCTGCCTCGGGAGTAGGTTTAGTTTTTGCCAGGGAATTTATGGATCAGTCCATCATTGATATTCAGGATGCTAAGCTTACGCTGGACCTGCCTGTGTTAGGCGCTATTTCACGCATCACCACGCAGGAGGAAGTTACAAAGGAGAAAAATAGAAAGAAGAAGCTAATTATCAGCTTTTCGGTTGTTTCGTTTGTGCTTGTTGTATCAGCCATGCTCTACGCCTTCTTCAAACGGTAATACGAGGGGACTATCCCCGAGTAAAAGGAGTTAACTATGTACACAAAATTCTACAATTTCAGCGAAAAACCCTTTAACATGACCCCTGATTCCAAATTCTTCTATCCCAGCTCAAAACACCTTGAGGCGCTGGACAATATGCGCTATGCCATTGATGAGCGCAAGGGTTTTGTGGTGATTACCGGTGAAATCGGAGCAGGTAAAACCACGGTCTGCCGCACCTTGATCAATAAACTCAGCATAAACACCAAGGTAGCAATTATCACCAATACGCACCTTAACCAAAAAGAGCTGGTTACTGAGATCCTTGATGAGCTGGAGGTTGAATATCAGGGAGGCAGTAAACAAAAATTACTATCCGGTTTAAACAAGTATCTTATTCAGCAGCTTTCGGATAACGTCAACGTTGTCCTTATAATTGATGAAGCCCAGAATCTTACCCCCAAGGTGCTGGAAGAAGTAAGGATGCTTTCCAATCTGGAGACAGAGAAAGAGAAGCTTATTCAGATTATCCTTTTGGGCCAGCCTCAGCTTAAGAAAAAACTCCAACACCCTAACCTGGAGCAGCTCAGGCAGCGGGTGGTGCTCCATTACCATATCAACAGTTTAAACCGCCAGGAAGCTGAAGAATACATCCGGCATCGCCTGCGTCTGGTTAACCCTCAACAACAGGACTTATTCACTTCTACAGCTATAGATGCTATTTATGACTGTTCACGCGGCATCCCGCGCCTGATAAACCTGGTCTGTGATGGAGCGCTCTTATCCGGATATCTTTATGAGTTAAAACAGATCAATGAACAGATTATTCACGAAGTTACTAAAGAAAAGGAATTTAATTATAAACCATTAGATTTACAGATACCAGATTCAATTTAACACGAGGGACAGTCCCCGAGGTGAATATATTTTAACAAAGGAGTAATTAATGGGAAAAATAACCGATGCCTTAAAAAAAGCCGCAACCGAACGCCTCCTGCGTCTTGAGAAGCTTGATACGCAGGGCGAGGTCAGTTACCAATTCGTTGCCAAAAAAACCCTGGAATCAAACATTGACCCCCGGATTGTGCCTTTTTACGACATTCAATCGCCTGTAACCGAGCAATACCGCACCTTGCGTACCAATCTTCAAGCGTTAAAGTCTGAAAAACCCATAAAAGCTATTACGATTACCAGTGCAACCCATGGAGAAGGAAAGAGCATCACCGCGATTAACTTAGCGCTCTCCCTGGCGCAGGATTTGAATAAAAAAAGCATTCTCCTGGTTGATGCGGATATGCGCCGGGCAAAAATCAGTAAATATTTAGGGTTTAAGGCAGAAAAAGGCCTGTCGGATATACTTGTTGATGAAGCTAATGCCCTTGACGGAGCTTTCGTAAGTATAGGGATTGAAAATCTTACTATTCTGCCGGCAGGCAAGATTCCTCATAATCCTGCTGAACTTTTGGCTTCAGCTAAGATGAAGAATTTTATCGCGATGCTCAAAACCAAGTATGATTACATCATTTTTGACAGTCCGCCGGTAATAGCCGTAACTGATGCCGGGCTTTTATGCCCCTTGACTGACGGCACGGTGATGGTTATACAGGCAAACCGCACCCAAAAAGGCGTCATCAAGCACGCCGAAAGCCTGCTGAAACAAGCCCACGCTAAGCTGCTGGGGTATATTTTAACCAATGTGCAATACCATATCCCGGCGTATATTTACCGATACTTATAAGAAAACCTATGCATAAAATAGCTAAGCTTTTTGGAACTGATGGAATAAGAGGCACGCCCGGCACCTATCCTTTAACTGATGAAATGTTAGTTAGAATTGCCAGGGCAACTGCCCAAAGCATACTGCCTAAAAAGCAAGGCCCTAAACGCCCAAAAATCGCCATCGGCAAAGATACTCGGTTAAGCGGTGAACAGATAGAAAAATCCCTTGCCAATACGATAAAAGACGAAGGCGTGGACGTAGTATTAGTAGGCACCATTACCACCCCTGGCTTATCATTCTTAACCAAAACCATCAAAGCCAGTGCCGGCATCATGATCTCAGCCTCCCATAACAAAGCCACTGACAACGGCCTTAAATTCTTTGACGCCCAAGGCAACAAATTCTCAAACCACAAAGAGCAGAAGATAGAAGACCTTATTTTTATCAAATCATCTCATCCCACCCCATGGGGACTGTCCCCGAGCGAAGCGAGTGGGACTGTCCCCATGGGACACCTCCCAAAAGGTCGTATTTATAGCATCAAAAACGCCCAAGCCAAATACAGTCAATTCCTTATTTCTACAACCCCCAGTCTTGATCTAAAAGGCATCAAAATCGCCTTAGACTGTGCCTGGGGTGCTGCATCCCCCTTTGCCAAGAAGATTTTCACCAGTTTAGGAGCAAAAGTAACTTCTATCCACGATAAACCATCAGGCCATAATATCAACGAAGGTGGAGCGCTCAACCCCCGCTTACTTAAAGAGCTTGTCCTTAAAACCAAGGCAGATATCGGTATTGCGGTTGACGGCGATGGAGACAGAGGTATCTTAGTTGATGAAAAAGGCCAAATTGTTGATGGCGATTGTATATTGGCAGTATTTGCCCGGTATCTACAAAAAGAAAACAGGCTCCTTAAGAATACCGTAGTTGGCACGGTGATGAGTAACTATGGATTAAAAGTCGCACTTGATGAAATTGGCGTCAAAATGATAACCGCTAACGTAGGAGATAAATACGTCCTGGAATCTCTCCTTGAGAATGATCTCATCTTAGGAGGAGAACAGTCCGGCCACATTATATTCCTGAACCACCATCCCTCACCCGATGGCTTACTTACCGCCTTGCAATTGCTTAAGGTAATGCATAAAACAAAGTCTTCTTTAAGCCAGCTTTGTAGGTGCATGACTAAATTCCCCCAAATTCTTATTAATGTGAAAGTAAAGGAAAAGAGGCCTTTTGCAGAGATTCCTTTTATTGAAGAGAGGCTCAAACAGTTTAATGCTCAGCTTAAGGACCAGGGAAGAATACTATTACGCTATTCCGGAACCGAATCATTAGCCAGGGTTATGGTTGAGGGGAGAGACCACGATGTAATCAAAAACATCGCCAATTCCCTAGCTGATCATATTAGGCAAGAAATAGGAGTAGAATAGTACGTTGGGGACTGTCGTGCAAAGCGCGTGCCGTTGGGGACTGTCCCGAGCGAAGCGAGTGGACTGTCCTCAACGAAGGAATCAAGGAGGGATTTAATGAAAAATAAAAGCAAGCTAATCGATAACTTAATGAATCAAGACAAGGAACGATTAAAACGTCTTTTTAACTTCATCGCTAAAGGCGTCAAAATAATGGATCCGTTTACTACTTACATTTCCGATAAGGTAAAGATCGGCAAAGGGACTGTTATCTATCCTTTAACCTACATTGAATCCGAGGTAACTATAGGCAAAAATTGCCACATTGGCCCCTATGCACGCCTGCGTAAGGGCAGCAAAATCAAAGATACAGCGGCCATAGGTAATTTTGTAGAAGTGGTTCGTTCAACGGTTTCCGAGGGCTCAAAGGCAAAACACCTTACTTATTTAGGAGATACCTTTATTGACAAACAGGTTAATATCGGCGCAGGGACAATCATAGCTAATTATGACGGTAAGAATAAGAATAAAACAGTGATTAAAAAGGGTGCTTTTATCGGCAGTGGCTCAATTTTAGTCGCCCCGATAAGAATCGGCAAAAACGCCATCACCGGCGCAGGCGCAGTCGTCACCAAGAACCGTCATGTGCCGGATAACACCGTCGTCATCGGCGTCCCAGCAAAAATTATGATAGCGAAGGGACTGTCCCCGAAGCGTAAGGAGATTCAAATATGAGATTTTTAGTAACAGGAGGAGCTGGTTTTATTGGCTCTAATATTGTAGAAGCATTATTAATAGGTAAGGCGAGGGGACTGTCCCCGAAGGGGACTGTCCCTGAGCAAGTATTTGTACGCGTCCTCGACAACTTCTCTTCCGGCAAACGCGAGAACCTGAGCCTTGCGAGGGGACTGTCCCCGAGCGAAGCGGGTGGGACTATCCCCGAGCAATCAGATAACTTCGAGCTCATCGAAGGTGACATAAGAGACAAATCCACTTGCAACGTCGCCTGTCGCGGCATTGATTATGTTTTGCACCAAGCCGCCCTGCGCAGTGTCCCCGGTTCTCTCAAAGACCCTGATAGCTATAACGAAGTCAACATCCAAGGCACACTCAATATGCTTCAAGCCGCAGCCAATAATAAGGTCAAACGCTTTGTCTTTGCTTCTACAAGCGCAATCTATGGCGACACAGACAAATTTCCTCAGAAGGAAACCGATTTACCACTGTTAATTTCACCTTACGCTCTAAGCAAGCTCACAGGTGAATACCACTGTAAAATATTCTCCGAATTCTTTAACCTTGAAACCGTCTGCCTGCGTTATTTCAACGTCTTCGGCCCCCGGCAAGCATTAGATGACGAATACGCCGTAGTTATTCCTAAATTTATTAACTGCATCTTAAATAACCAACAGCCACCTATTTTCGGAACCGGCAAGCAATCTCGTGACTTCGTCTATATTGATAACGTTGTTGAGGCCAACATCCTTGCTGCCAGAGCTCCCTCTCCCCTAAGGGGAGAGGGTAAGGGTGAGGGGAATAAAGTTTTTCATGACATCTTCAACGTCGCCTCCGGCCACGACACCACCATCTTAGATTTAGTTAAATGTCTCAATAAAATAACTGGCAAGAACATTCAACCTAAACTTCTACCAATTAGGGCAGGAGATGTCCTTAAGACACTGGCGAGCATTGAGAAGGTTAAGACAAACCTTAGCTTTGTGCCTAAGGTAAACTTCGAGGAAGGGCTTAAGAGAACCGTAGAATATTTTCGCAGTCAAAAGAAATAAAACTGAAAACTATTGATCAAAAAGTTATAAAAATTATTAGAGGAAAAATGCGTTCTAAAGCAAAAATCCTATTTAAAGGTTCGTTGTTGAGAACATTTTATTTCTTTTCAAGTGCCCTTATTGGCTTATTCCTAATGCCTTTTATGATCCGTTCTCTTAGAGACGAATTATATGGCATGTGGATGTTTATTGCCTCGCTACTTGGTTTTTATTTGCTTTTTGATATGGGACTAAGTTCTGCAACACAACGCTATGTTTCGCGGGCAATTGGGAAAGATGATCATAAAGAAGCAAATGCCATAGTAAACACATCTTTCTTTCTGTTTGCGACAATCGGCATATTTGTTTTATTTCTCTCATTGGGTTTAGCATATATCTTACCGCTGGTTTTAAAGAAGATTACGAATGTCTCTTTGTTTAGGGTTGTAATGATTATTTTAGGCGTGAATCTGGCAGTAACCATTCCAATGCGAACCTTTTCTGGCATCTTGATGTCGCATCTTCGATTTGATATCCAAACACTAATTGAGTTGTTTAAACTATTCCTCAGAGCTGCTCTCGTGATCCTAGTTCTTAAGCTTGGGCATAGCATAATAGCAGTAGCTTTAGTTTTCTGTTTCTCAGATCTATTGGGGTATACTCTTTTTTACATATTCGCAAGAAAAACTGCGCCATATATACGTATTAACGCAAAATCCATTGATAAAACGAAAATTACGAGTTTATATAGTTACAGTTGGAAGACATTAGTAGCCCAAGCCGCTGATAAATTGAGATTTGATATTGATAATTTCGTAATTGTGGGATTTTTAGGCTTAAACTCTGTTACTATTTACGTTATCGCGGCTCGTTTAACTCGTCATTTTATAGATTTAATAAGTAGTATTACAGGAATTTTTACCCCGGTATTCAGCCAGTACGAGGGTAGAGGAGACTTTCATTCAATTAGAGAGAAGTTCATTCTGATGACAAGGATAAGTAGTTATTTAGCTATCTTTGTCGGAGGAATTATCATAATATTCGGGAAAGCATTCATTGAAAGATGGATGGGGCCGCAGTATTTAGAAGCATACCCTTTACTTGTAGTATTGACTATACCTCTTACAATAGCTTTAATGCAAAGTCCTTCTATACAGTTACTTTTTGGAATATCTAAGCATAATTTCTTTGCTATTTTTAATTCTATTGAGGGCGTAGCAAATCTTATCCTCAGTTTAATTCTGGTTAGAAAGTTTGGACTAATGGGAGTAGCCCTGGGAACTGCCATTCCTATGATTATTGTAAAGATATTTATTCAGCCCATCTATACATGTAAAATTATCCAACTATCGGTGAAGGATTATTATTTACAGATATTTGGTAAGATTGTAGTTATATCTTTGACGATTATGGTGTTTTTTTGGTTAATTGTGAATGACTTCATTATTCCAACTTATTTGCGGTTATTCCTTTTGTTTATTAGTGGTTTAATTCTTACTTTTTCAGGGATATTCTATCTTGGGTTTACTAGAGTGGAAAGGAAATATTTTCAAAGAATTATTTTAGGGCAAGAAATCCGGTAAATGAAGAAAATAAAAAATGTAATTACTGAATGTGCGAAAAAAGGTTTATGCAGTGGATGTGGTATCTGTGCGGGTGTGGCAGAAAAATGTGACCTAAAAATAGAATTTAATAAGTACGGTGAATTTTTTCCCACGGTCTCAAAATGCGACAATTGTGGACTGTGTCTTTTCGTGTGTCCATCGTTACATGTGCAAGTTCGCAAAGAAAGCAATATATTATCGCTGCTTGGTAAAGATATAGAATGTTTTGCTGGATATTCAAAGGTTGACAATGAAAGGGCAAAAGGAAGCTCTGGAGGTTTAACAACACGAGTATTAAAAATGTTATTAGAGAAAAAAATAATAACTGGGGCTATAGCAATAGGTAAATGTAACAATGAAGATAGAATGTTTGATCCGATTATAGCAAAAACTAATCAAGAAATTGATAGTTGTGCAGGGTCAAAATACTATCCGGTTGAATTTTCATCAGTTTTAAAAAGATTAAAACAAGAAGATGGCGAATACGCGATTGTAGGATTACCATGCGTTATAAATGGGTTGCGATTAGTACAACAGAAATATCCGGTGGTTGGTATAAAGATTAAGTATTTATTTGGTTTAGTGTGTGGCCACAATAAAAACAAAAATTACACTTCTTTTCTTATCAAAACAACTGGAGTTAATGAAAAAGATGCAGAAACTGTATTTTTTAGATGTAAAACTAATACAAAGAAAGCAATGAATTATGGTTTCAAGGTGATACTAAAAAACGGAAAAGAGGGGAGACAATTAAATTTTCAAGACAGTTTAGTAAAAAACGCATGGTGCGGGAGATATTTCTCGTTAAATGCCTGTTTTCATTGCCGTGATTTGTTTGCAGAACAGGCGGACGTTTCTTTTATGGATGCATGGCTTAAATCTTACATGGATAAACCTTTGGGTACATCCATTATTGTAGTTCGGAATGAAGAATTAAAAAAAATGATCCAAGAAGAAAATAATAAAGGTAACGTTGAGATTGATACTATCATCAAAAATGATGTGATAATGTCACAGAAAGGAGCACTGGATTTTAAGCAAAGTGAAATAAGTAAGAAATGTGAACTTTTATTTAATCAGCGTTTATCAAACCTATATTATCACGATAAAGCTTATCTTAAATCACTAAGATTTTTCTTTTTAAAATCATATATATCACTTCACTGGTTTATTATGAAAATAAAAGCGATTTTAAATTAATAATGGTTGTTATTGTAAAACGTGTCATATTAAGTTTTCTGTAAACTGAGATGCTACTATGAAAAAATTCTTATTAATTGGCCATGCTGGCTTTTATAATCGAGGTTGTGAAGCTATTATCCTAACAACACTTGAAATGCTACGTAAAGGTTATCCAGGTTCAAAATTTATAATTTCCTCTTTTGATTATAAAAATGATAGACTGAAAAACTTAGGCTTAGATGTTGAATATATTAAACATAAGTTAAGTATCAAGCGAAAGTCATTTAAATGGGTATTTCAGCAAATTAACAGAGTTCTTTATAAAGAGTATAGAAAGAATTATTGGAAAGTGCCCTATCGACCCATTTCAGACGTCTTGGATGAGGTCGATATTGTTCTTTCTGTCGGAGGAGACAATTATACAATGGACTATGGCCATCCACATTATTTTTTGGGTTTGAATAAATTAGTTAAAGAAGCAGGAAAAAAGATGGTTATTTGGAGCGCATCTATTGGCCCGTTCCCTGATTACAAAAACCTTATGTCCATTATAGAAGGTTTGAAATCTATAGCTTTGATTACTGTACGTGATTCTGAGTCTATAAATTATCTAGCAAGTATCGGCATCAAGGATAATGTAAGGAGAGTCGCTGATCCTGCTTTTCTATTACCACCGCTGGAGACTAATATTTGTAGTGAATATTTCGCTAATCCCAAAGGGGTTCTAGGATTTAATATCTCTCCACTTCTGAAGCGGTATCGGGACAAATCGTGGGGAGAAAATATAATTCAGGAAATAGTTGTTTTTTTGAAGAGTATTATAACTGAATATGGGTTGAATGTATTGCTAATTCCACACGTAACAGGCAGTAAAGTATCAGAGAATGATTTTCTTTATATGATGGACATATATGAACAGCTTAAAAATACTAACTGTATTGATATTGTTCCAGATATAAATACGGCTGCACAGATAAAATATGTCATTTCTAAATGTAAGTATTTTATAGGTGCACGAACACACTCTACGATTGCAGCTTTGTCTACAGGTGTTCCTACCATTAGTTTGGGGTATAGTATGAAAGCACAAGGAATTAATCAAGATCTCTTTGGCAGTCTCGATTATATGATAAAATTAGAAAATTTGTCAGCGGAAAGCTTGTCAGAGAGATTTTCTACGTTAGTTGATAATGAGAACAAAATCAGAATAGATTTAAGTTCAAAGATATTTTTTCTTAAAGAACAAGCAAGGGATAACATAAAGTATTTAAAAGAAGTTCTTACGCAATAAACTGAGATTATTTTGAGTACTTTTGTAGTAATGTGTACGTGTAATAGGTTTGAAACCATCAAAGAACGTAAAAATATTCGATAATGTTACAAAGTAATTAAAAAAGTAATCTAGCATTATGCCAAAACTAAGCGTAGTGATACCAACTTATAATTGTTCCAAATATTTGCCAGATGCTATTGATAGTGTGCTAAGGCAGAAATATCAAGATTGTGAAGTACTAATTATTGACGATGGCTCAAAAGATGATACTCGAAATGTACTTGTATCTTATATAGAGAAAAAATTGATAAAATATTTTTATCAAGGAAACCAGGGGCCCGGAGCAGCACGGAATAAAGGAATTAGCGTTGCAAAAGGTGATTATATTAGTTTTCTTGATGCCGATGATAAACTTTTACAAAATAGCCTCTTAGAAAAGTGTATTCTGCTTGATAGATTTCCTGAGGTTGCGCTTACTTTTTCAGATTATTTTTTGTCTTTTGAAGAAAATCTTCCTTCTATAGGCAGGCTTTCTTCTCAACGGTTTCTAAGTTTTTTTAAAGATGTAATTTCTTATAAGGACGATTATCGTTATATATTCAATCCGTTTTTTTATTACAAATATATAACATTTCCAGTCTGGGCAATATGGACGGGTACTGTAATGATGAGAAAAGATGTCGTTAGTAATATAGGATTATTTCGCACAGACACATCACATGCTGAAGACGCAGAATACTGGCTTAGAGTAGCCAAAGATTACAGAATCGGGTTTATTAATAAACCGTTGAGTGTTTATAAAAGAAACAGAAGTGTTCTAACAAACGATCGAGAAAATTATTTTTTAGGTGGAATTGAGTCAAGATTAAAAATTCTCAATTGTGAACTCAAGAATAAAAACTGTCCTCCTTCGATTATTTTTAAACTTAAAAATAAAATATCAAAGGAATATTCTGAATTTGGGAGGCATTATTTAAGAAGTTTTGAGATAAAAAAATCACGTTTTGCATTTTTAAACGCTTTAAAATTTAATAGATTATCCTTCACTTCTTATGCATTTATTTTTATTTCCTTATTGCCAATTTACTTTCAAAAAAAGTTAAAGAATATTAGAAAAAAAATCAGAAAATTAATTACATGAATGCTGTAACTATAATTATTCCTACTATAAATAGAACAGACACATTGCGAGAAATGCTACAAAGTTTATTAACACAAACAATAATGCCTGACGAAGTAGTTATTGTTGACCAATCTCAAGATAATAAGTCAAAGCATGTAGCTCAGGAACTGTTTCACAAATACAGCGAAACGAGTGTGAAAAACATCAAACTTAAATATATTCATGATCCATCTATTACAGGTTTAACGCAGGCAAGAAATAGAGGAATTAATATAGCAGCAGGAGATATAATTTTCTTTTTTGATGATGATGTTGTTTTAAAAGAAAATTACACAGAAGAAACTTTAAGGGTATACGAAAAATATCCCGATGCAACTGCGGTTGGTGGTGTTATAACTAACTACTCTTTTCTTAATACGCCCCGCATAAAATTATTTAATAATATATTTTTTCTGGGGATCTTCCATGATGAAAGAAAGAATATATTCGCTAACTATAAAAAATATACTAAGCCCATCAGGGTTTCTAAGTTACCCGGGGGCGCAGTATCCTACAAAAAATCCATTTTGCAGCAAGTGAAATTCGATACGCATTTCACAGGTTACTCTTTTGGGGAAGATATAGATTTTAGTCTGCGTTTAAGACATTTTAAGATTCTTATAACGCCATATGCACAATTAGAGCATAAAAATATTAGTGTTTCTGACGAAAGAAGTAGTCCCGAAAAATATTTGTTCTGGGAAGTTTCTGGTTGGACGTATATCTACCTTAAGAATATTAGTATTTTGCAAAGTATCTTTTTTTTGTGGCTTTGTGTGGGTTGGCTTCTTCGGTCTATATTTAGATTATTAAAAGGGGAAAAATCTATGTGCATATCAATGAAGAAAGGATTGCTGGATGGATATGGTCGATATAAACAATGGAGAAAATCATGTCTGGTTTGAATAAATTTATTCTAAAAATCAGAAGAAAGGAAGGCAATTTATTTATTTTTTTAAATAAAAATATTAAAAAAATCTATAACTTCGATACCCCCATATTCAAACCTCTTTTCAGATTACTTTGGACAATTAATAGCATATGTTTGAGTTTAACCAGATGGCTACTAAAGACTTTTTATTATAAGCCTGTTTTTAAATCTTTATGCGATAGGATAGGGAGTAACCTTAATATTGTTAGTGGTATGCCATATCTTAATACGAACCTTAAGCTTGTAATAGGTAATAACGTAACAATTTATGGTGATGCTGGATTTCAAGGGTATAAGGTTTACGAAAAGCCTATATTAGAAATCGGGGATAATACTTTCATAGGCCCACAGGTAAGAATAGGGGTTGGTAAGGAAATAAAAATTGGAAAGCATTGCCTAATTGCCGCGAGAGTATTTATTTCTGACCACGATGGCCATCCTTTTGATTGGCAAAAAAGAAGAGAAGGCTTACCTGTTGAGAAAACAGATATAAAACCAATTGTTATTGAAGATGATGTGTGGATTGGAGAGGGTGCGTTTATTTGTAAAGGAGTGAAGATCGGCAGAGGAGCGATAGTTGGTGCGAGGGCAGTTGTAACTAAAGATATTGCTAACTTTACGGTTGTCGCAGGTAATCCGGCTAGAGTTATAAAAATAATTAACGATGGAATAGATACAGGCATAAGTCAACAAATTTGAGTAAAGGATTATCAAGATGATAAATGTTTTAGGAATAGGCGTAGATTATTTAATGCTTAACGAAGACAATGTAAGAGGGGATGTTAGAACAAGACAGTTTGAATATGCAAAATACTTAGCTTCACTCACCATGGTAACTTTTTCTCCTAAAATATTACAACATAATATAGAACACTGGGGAGAAAATATTTGGATTTACCCTACCAATTCATATAATAAAGCATTATTTATATTTGATGCTTTTAGAGTTGCTTTTAAAATCTGCCAGCAGAAAAAATTTGATGTTATAACTACTGAAGATCCTTTTACTTGCGGATTGGTTGGGTTCTTTTTAAAAAAAATTTACAAAATTCCTCTTAATGTCCAAGTCCACATTGATTTTTGTGATGAGAGATACTGGATTGGTATAAGGAAAATAAACAGACTTTTTCACCCTTTAGGAAAATTTGTCTGTAAGCATGCAGATTCAATACGTGTTGACGGAAGAGAAACAAAAGACAAATTAGCATTAAATGGCGTTCCTGAAGAAAGAATCTCCGTTATCTCAGTGCATTCTGATATAAAACGTTTTTTACATTTAGATGGAACAAAGATCAGAAGGAATCTTTTAAAAGAAAAATTTACTCAAATATTATTGTTCGTAGGTCGTTTTACCGACCAAAAAGATATCCCAACCCTTTTTAATGCATTCGAACTAATTCTTAAAAAGAAACCGAAGACTCTTTTGTTACTAATTGGAAAGGGATCAAAAGAAATTTATTTAAAAAACTTAGCGCAAGAAAAAGGTATTTATCAAAACATAACTTTTACGGGAGCTATTGAGCATGCCAAAATACCTCAATATTACTCTGCAAGTGATATTTTTGTTTTACCATCAATAGTGGAAGGCAGGGCGACGGTATTAGTTGAAGCAATGCTTTCAAAAAAACCAATAGTTACAACCGATGTTTCAGGAGTGAAGGATTGGATTTTGAATGGTAAAACCGGTTTTATTGTTAAAAGAAAGAACCATGAAAACTTTGCAGAGAAAGTAATTTATTTATTGGATAATCCTGAAATAGCAAGATCTTTTGGAGAAAAAGGATATGAATTAGCTCAAAACAAGTCACAAGAGATTTCAGATGTAAGCTCGGTGATTGAATTATGGGAAAAAACCGCAAAAGTAAAATTATAGCGATAGGAGGAGTAACGGGTTCAGGGAAAAGCCTATTAGCAAAGTTTTTGCATAATAGATTTGGTAGCAATAAGTGTGTTGTCATATGTCAAGATAATTATTATAAGGGCTGGCTACATCTTTCAAGAAAAAGACGCAAGACAATTAACTTTGATGAGGTTCGGGTTTTTGATTTAAAATTACTAGGTACCCATTTGAAAGAAATAAAAGCAGGTAACCCCATTTCTATGCCCAAATATGATTTTATTGAGAGCCGCCGTTTAAAGAAAATTTCAAAATTATTATCTAAACCAATTGTTATTATTGAAGGGCTTATGCCATTTATTAATAAGAAACTTAGGAGATTGCTTGATTTGAAAATTTATATTCATGCAGATAATTCAGTTTGTTTAGCACGAAGAATAAGAAGAGATATTAAGGAACGCGGCGAAACCATAGAATCCGTATGTTACCGTTATTTTAATGATGTTTTACCCATGCAGAAGAAATATGTTGAACCGCAGAAAAAGTGGGCGAATGTCGTTGTTAATGGAAATCAAAAGTTCAGCAGTAAGCTGATTAATAGACTTGTTAGGAGTATAGCGAATACTAGGTAAAATGGAATTAATCCATAAATATAAAGATATAATCGTAAGTCGATTAGGTGGTAATCTCGAAGCCTTAATATTAGTTGGGAGTTTTTCTAGAAATGAAGGATTAATCAAACAGAGCAATGGAAAATTAGAGTTAATAAGTGACATTGAATACTGGGCAGTTATGTCAGGTCGCAAGGTCACACGTCACACGTCACACGTAGAAATAGAAAGAGAGTTAAAGGATTACCTTAAAAAGCAGAATATAGAGGTAGATATAGCAATAAAAGTAACTACTAAGGAACATTTGCGGATGTTGAAACCGTATATTTTTACAATAGAGACTAAGAAATATGGAAAAGTTTTATGGGGGGATGAGAAAATATTGGATTATATTCCGGATTATACGGAAAGAGATATTGTGCCGTTAGATGGTTTTATACTCCTAAATAACCGTATTGTTGAGCAGCTTATCGTATGGCAAAAGGCTTCATCCGGCCAGCCTACACGGTATTACGATATTGTAAAAGGCTATATTCAATTAGTGAATTCGTATTTAGCAGTCAATAAAACATATAAGTGTCTATATCCTGAGAAACAAGAAGAATTTCATAGGACTTATAACGGAAATAGTTATTTAAAAGATAGAGTTAATCAAGCATTTGCTTTTCTAAAGCAACCTGAGAATATAATATTAGCTCAAGACGATGCGCTTAAGCAATGGCAGGAGCTTCGTGACTATTATAGACAGATGTGGGAGCAGCAGTTACACATTTTCGTAAAGACGCCATCATTCATTCAAGGCATAAAATGGTGGATTAAGATACTAGTTGACTCTAGAAAACGCTCGTTGTTTAGCTTCATTGAAATCTTCACTAACTTGTTTATAACAAGCCCACAGTTTTTAATTTATCGTTACGCTGCCAGGGAATATTTTTCTGATAATTCGAATGCGTTTAAAATAAACTGGATTATTAAGCAGTGGGAAACTATTGTAAAATGAACAAAAATCATTCTATATCAATTTGCATACTAATTGACGCTTTAGGCTGGAACTATATTAAAAACAGGCCATTTTTGAATGATATAGCATTAACTAAAAGGCCGGTTAAAAGCATTTTGGGATTTTCCAGTGGCGTAATTCCTTCAATATTAACCGGGGAATACCCTCAAGAACACAAGCATTGGTCGCTTTATTTTTATTCCCTGTATACATCACCTTTTCGTTGGGTTAAAAGTTATCTTTGGTTACCCAAAAAAATATTGCACTCTCGATTTGCCCGTAAGATAATTGAAGAAATTTCTAAGAGGATGACGGGATATAGCGGATATTTTGAGACTTATGTAGTGCCAATTGAACAACTGTATTTATTCGATATCTGCGAGAACAGAAACATCTACGCACCTAAAGGAGTAACTGGTACAGATTCTATTTTTGATATCTTAAAACAAGGAAATATTGACTACCAATGCCTGACCTATCCGCTAAAAGACAAGGAGATATTCGCTAAAGCAAAGCAATCGTTACAAACTATCAAGAGCCATTTCTATCTCCTTTATCTATCAGAGTTAGATGCATTATTGCATCGAGCCTGTAAGGATTCCGTTCAAGTTAATGAAATGATTGATTACTATGAAAAAGAAATCCGTGACTTGTATGCAATTGCGACAAATAGATTTAATAAAGTTAATTTATGCGTTTTTTCTGACCATGGGATGGCCGCTATAGATAATGGTTACAACTTAAAAAAACAAATAGAAGATTTAGGCTTAAAAACTCCTTCCGATTATGTTGCTTTTTATGACTCCACAATGGCAAGATTTTGGTTTTTTAATTCCGAGACCAAAGATTTAGTAGTTAATTTGCTTAATAATAAAGAATATGGAAAGATTCTAAGTGATAATGAACTCAAGACCTTAGGGGTAAAATTTGAAAATAATATGTATGGCGAATTAGTTTTTTTGATGCACACAGGCTCTGTAATTTGTCCAAGTTTTATGGGAAGTAAAGTTCCTCAAGGCATGCATGGGTTTAGCGTTGATGATGGCGTTATGGATGCAATGTTGGTGAGTAATTACGAAATTAAAGAAGACCTTAAAGATGTTAAGGATTTCTATAAGTTGATGGTTGAACGGGTTAGCGAGTTAAACACACAACCGCGAAAATTAAAAATACTATACTTTCTTAATTCCACAGTCCGCGCCGGTGCAGAAGAAGTTGTTTTACAATTAATGGAATACTTAGATAGAAAAATATTTGATCCCATTCTTGTCTGTCCACAAGAATTGATTGATTTAATAAAAGAAGAATTGGAAGAATTTAAGGTTCGATATTATTCTATTAAAATAAGAAGGTGGCGTAATTTAGGAGAGATTAGAAAATTTATCGCTATCTTAAAACAAGAAAAACCGGATATTGTACACTCTCATTTATTTCTTGCTACACGATTTGCTGCTCCTTTGGCTAAATTCGCAGGCGTATCTAAAGTTATCGAAACTGCGCATATAAGGGAAGCATGGAGAAAAGGTTATAAAAAAGCTTATTTTGTAGACCGTTTTTTTTATCGGTTTGTAGATAAGATTATCGCTGTTTCAAGCGCGGTAAAGGATTATTTAATCAAAGAAAAAAAACTGAATGAATATAAGATTAAAGTTATTCATAACGGCATTGACCTAACGCGGTTTAAGTCCCCTGATAATTTACCACAAAATAAATGTTTTACAATCGGCGTAATCGGCAGGCTTGAGTCACAAAAAGGTCATAAGGATTTCTTGAACGCAATCCATATTTTGAATGGAAAATTTGAAGATATAAGGTTTGTCATAGCAGGTGAGGGAAGCCTTAAGAATGAACTGGAGAAGCAAGCCCGAAGGCTGGGAATCGCCAATAGAGTAGAATTTTTGGGATATAGAAGAGATATCGAAAGTGTATTGAAAGAAATAGACTTATTAGTTCTACCTTCTTTATTTGAAGGCCTCCCCTTGGTTGCTTTAGAAGCCTCAGCTATGGCCAAACCGGTGATTGTATCCGATGTAGATGGAAACCTGGAGGCTGTCCAGCATAATCGAACGGGGTTAGTAATCCCATCTAAAGACCCTGTGGCCCTAGCCAGAGCGATAACCTTTTTTTATGAGAATAAAGAAGTTGCGAGTAAATATGGTGAAAACGGCAGGAGCTTTGTGAACCAGAATTTTGATATTAGACAACAAGTAAAAAAGACTGAAGATTTATATAAATCTTCAGTAACAGGGTTAAAATAGAAATGCCACTGTTTTTAATTATTGTAATCGGTATTTTAATTGCAGGTTTTGTTTTGTTTGTACCGATGGCTGGTCTAGTGCTAGTGATTTACTCTATATCTTTGTTGAGATTTCCTACACTCTTCCCTAGTTTTATTGGCATATTTACTCAGTTAAGTGCAGTAAAGCTCATTGGCGGCTTGACTTTTTGTTCAGTAATTGTACATAATCTGGTCGGGAAAAAGAAGATAGGAGTTTTGCAGAGTAAGCAGGCGAAGTTTTTTCTTTTCTATTTAGTATGGGTTGCCATATCAGGCTTTAGTCAGCCTTGTTCATTCACTCGAGAATCTTTCACTCGGTATGTTTCTTTAGTGATGTTTTTTTACATTACGATTTCTTTAATTGATACTCCTGAAAGGTTCCGATTGATCCTTTGGAGTTGTATCATTTCTATGTTCGGCGCATCAAGCTTTGCTTTATTTCAACATATTAACGCTGAAGAGGTAATTAGGGCAAGAAGTGTTTTCCTTGATTCCAACTACTTTAATTTTTATCTGCTTCCTATGATACCGGTTGCATTTTACAGATTCTTAGATGAACGGCTATTGTTTAAAAAGATCATAGCAGGAACAGCTACTTTTATTCTCATATTAGCTGTAATTTTTACTTTTTCAAGGGGGGGGATGGTTGGGCTAGCGGTTGTTTTGCTCTTACTGGCTCTAAATTCACAAAAGAAACTAAAAGCTTTTTTGATGGTTGGAATATTTATTACCCTATTTACCGTCTATACACCAAATTATTTCCGAGAGAGGATAGAAAAAACAGAGTTAGAACTAAATGTAAAAGATCCTAATACATCTACATATCGGCGTCTGCTACTCTCTAAGGCAGGGCTGAGAATGCTTCTTGATAAGCCTTTAACCGGCGTAGGCGTAGGTAACTTCTTTTGGGCAGTAAACAAATATGCTCCGGTTTATCCTGGGTATGCACATAATATGTATATGGAAGTGGCCGCAGAATTAGGGTTACCTGGTATATTTTTGTTTATGGGGATAATCTTTTTTACATTAAGGGACTTAAGAATGATTATAAAGAAGGCGAGTCCGAGTCTAAAAAGTTATGCGCAAGGATTTTATGTAGGGCTTATGGGTTTTTTAGCTTCAGCAGTATTTCTACACGCAGAATATGAGAAATTCTTGTGGTTATTTATATTTTTAACTATCTGTCTCAAGAAGTTAGTAGTGCAGAAAGAAGGGATAACAATATGAGACGGATTGTTTATGTAATCGCATTATGCTTAATATGGATGATTTCTTTGAATCAAGTTTATTTATTTGCACACCAGCCAGAAGGTTTTGATAAATATGGAGGGTGGACGGGGATAAAAGGCGAAGTCACCGGATGCTTTCATACTCAAAAAATAGGAAACCGTTGGTGGATTATAACTCCCGCCGGAAATGTTTTCTTTGCGACGGTAATGAGCGGTGTGAGGTTTTCAGGAATACCTGAAACTGACAGCGAGAAAAGACCATATCAAGAAACATGTCTAAGGAAATATTCGAATGAAACTACATGGGCTGAAACAAGCATAAAAAGATTGAAAGACTGGGGATTTAATACGGTCGGTAATTGGTCTTCAAAAAGCGTCTTTTCGTTTTCCAGGTTACCCTACTTAATGGATGTCGATATTGGAAAGAAAGCACCTAATGTAATTCCTCAGGGATATTATGGGTATTTTCCTGATGTATTTGACCCGCTTTTTGCTGAATCTTTTCGTGCCAATGTGGAGGAAAAAATTAAGTGGTACCCACAACTTACAGATGACACTTGGCTAATTGGATATTTTTTAGCTGATGAACCATCTTGGTACGGAAGCAAGCAGAGAAGAGGCGCTTTAGTAGATGACTTTATTGCCTTACCAGAGAATATGTATGGAAAAAAGGCTTGGCGAGATTTTATAGCAAAGAAATATGGGAAGATTGAGAATCTAAACCTAGCTTGGGGGAAGAATCTTAAAAGCTTCGATGAATTGCTTAAACTTACCATAATAAAAGAGAATAAAGAAGTTATAACTAAAGACAAGTTAGACTTCTTCAAGTTCATAGCTGAGGAATTCTCTAGGAGAACCGTTGTAATCTTAAAAGAATACGACCAGCATCATTTAATATTAGGTTCCAGGCCTAGTCGCCACTATCCAGAAGTAGTTGAAGCGGTTGGAAAATATACTGATATTTATGCTATGAGCTATGGACATCTGAATGAAGGTTATAAAATTAGTCCTGAATTCGATAAGATTATAGGTGAAATATATGAAACAACTGGGAAGCCTCTTCTTTTAGGAGTTTTAATCTCAGCAGTAGATTCAGGGTTACCCTATGGTACAGTTAAAACTCAGAGAGATAGAGGAATAAGCTACTGGAGATATTTGCGAAAATTGGCATCTAGTCCAAATATTGTGGGATTGTCATGGTTTCAATATTTTGACCCACCACGTAAATGCTATGATGAAAGAGCTGCTAATTGGGGATTAGTTAATGAATTAGACGAACCATACGAAGAAGCGGTTAAATTGATTTCTCAAGCCAATGATATGATCTACGCCTATGCATCAGGAACGTCTACTTTTGCTCCTGAGTTTGATGGTTTTCTTAGCCTTAAAAAAGAAGTGGCATTAGAAATATCGCAGCAACCCTTGAGAACCCAAACAATACCTATTCAAAATTCAGGCTTTGAAGAAGGGGGGAAGGGATGGAAGTTACAAGCATGGAAAGGCAAAAGTAAAGCATCGATAGATTCATTTACTAAGCATAGTGGAAAAAAAGCCCTAAAGATCGAGGGCGGTCCTGATAAAGGATGGAACTCTGTGGGTGTAGGGGTGCAATATAAGCCAAGCCTTGCTTTAAAGCCTGATTTTCAATATAAGCTTTCAGTATGGATAAAGACTAAAGATGTGGAAAATTCCGCCTTTGCGCGCATTAAAGTAAAGTATAACAATGGAAATCTTGCGTATTTTGCTACTGAAGATGTATATGGAACAACCGATTGGAAACTAGTAGAGACCAAGTTTTCTCCAAATGAAGATAGCATAGCAGAGTACCTAGGGGTGCAGCTCGTAGGTAGGGGTATTGCTTGGTTTGATGATATTACCCTCGAGGTAATTAAAGAATGAATATCTTGTTTATGACTGGGATGTTACCGTTTCCCCTTGATAATGGCCGTAAGATTAGGACTTATAACCTAATCAAAAAATTATCAGAAAAAAATAGTTTAACTCTACTTGTTTCAGAAGAAAATAGCATGGATAATATTGCTATAAATGAAATGAAAAAGTTTTGTAAGGATGTTAGAGCAACTCCGTATAGACCATTATCTATAATACCATTACTTTTCAGGTTGTTCTTGAGTATCTTTCATAAAGAACCATTTGCAATTCTTAAACGACTTTCTAAAGATGTACAGCGAGAGGTTAATTCTTTACTTGATAGTGGGCAGATAGACATT
>Ga0265297_10000360_pt1 | contig 143642 bp, 140 predicted proteins | sample Munlanlwell13791_FD_192502 | JGI IMG/M metagenome (GOLD analysis project Ga0265297, IMG submission 192502) | Leachate microbial communities from a municipal landfill in Southern Ontario, Canada - Leachate well 137-91 | ecosystem: Engineered > Solid waste > Landfill > Unclassified | place... | reverse complement strand
CCAGAGTTATTGAATAAGAATCTTTGGTTCCTTTTACCGTTGAGTGGTTATTACGGGGTTGATTTATTTTTCGTTTTAAGCGGTTTTCTTATTGGTAAGATACTCATAAAAGAACTAATAATAAATAGCACGCGGCACAAAGTATCAAAAACATTTAAATTTTATCTGCGAAGATGGTTACGAACCCTACCTTTGTATTATTTAATATTACTTTTGAATATACCATTCGCGATTTATTATACAAGATTATTTAAATATTTTTCATGGAAACATTTTCTGTTTCTGCAGAATTTTCAAGAAAGCACAATACCTTTTTTTGCAGAATCCTGGAGCCTAGTAGTAGAAGAGTGGTTCTATCTATTATTCCCTATTTTTATCATTATTTTAATTAAATTCAAGAAAACCTTTTCGCACAAAGATTTTTTTAAATTATTATTATTTATTATTTTATTGCTTCCAATCGTTAGGCTTATATGCGTTTCAGCTAACCCTAACTTAAATTTTGACTTTGCGATGAAAAAAAATCCATTTTTGAGGCTTGATACTTTAAGTATGGGGGTGCTCTTAGCGTATCTTAATATTTTCAGAAAAGGATTATTCTTATTTATATCCAGGATCGCATTCTTGCTGTTTTCGATATTTATTTTACTGTTTATAACTATATATTGTAGCACCAAATCTTTTACTGGGTTTGACGTAAATGCCACCGAACCTTTATTTGCGTGGGCGATGAATCTTAGAGGGTTGGGTTTTAGCGTCTTTGCAAAAACTTTTATGATAAGTTTAATATCTCTATCGTTTGTATTTATTATTGCTTTTTTTAACAGCTTGAATCTCAAATCATCATTATTTTTTTCTACAATAAGCAAGATTTCTTATTCTATGTACCTGACACATTTACCCATACTTTTAGTGTTTAGCCATTTTGCACCTCATAAAAGGTGGTTAACTTCCGTTTTTTTATACATATTAGCACTTATAATAATTTTTGTGTTTTCATATATTCTTTACCGGTTTTATGAAAAGCCAATCATGAATTTACGAGATAGGATAAAAATAAGAAATATAGGCCTGGACATTAAATCATAAAGTCTGTTCCTTGTTTTTTTAGGGGAAAAAATGTATAATATTTGACAATAATGATTAATAAAACAAAGGCAAACTTACTCTCGTTTTTTTATTCCAGAAGCAAACCCCTGGAAGCAATTTGTATTGTAATCATTTCCATTCTTTTTTTTATTTTTTTCAATAAACTTTTAAACGGTCAGGACATGTTTTCGCATGATTCTATACGCTGGTACGGAGTTTATCATTTTCTTGCTGATTCCCTGTCTAACGGCATTTTCCCCTATTGGGATCCTTATGATTTTGGCGGCCAGCCCTTCTATTATAATCTGGGTATTTTACGGTTATATGAACCGATAACGATAGCTTTTATTTTTCTGGGCAAATTGCTGTCAATATCGTTTCTTACCTTGTACCACTGGGAATATATGTTTCGAATATGGTTTACAGCCTTGGGCGTATATTTGTGTTTCAGGCAATTTAATAAGTACGCGCTAAGTAATCTCCTGGTGTTTGGTGTTTTCCTGTTTTCTTCATTTACAATTACGGCTTTGCGCCAAAACGGTATTTTATATGTTTTCTGTTGGGCGCCGTGGGCATTATGGTTTTTGCTGAGATTACTTAAGAATTTTAACATTTATAACTTAGTAGGTTTTTCTTTCTTTGTCGGTATTTCACTAAGTAGCTATCAGGGGGCATATTTATTAACCTACTTATTTATTTTTATAGCTACACTTTTTATCAACCACCTCGAAGATATAATAAAAATATTCAAACGCAAAAAAAATATTTTATTAATTTTACTGGGGGTGGTTTTGGTAGTTCTATTGTCTTTACCGTTATGGACCGTTGCGATAGAGCAAGGTAAAATTGTGCCCACGGCCAGACTGGATGACAAGGCAAGTATATCTAAAGGGATAAATTTGGATTATGATTCCATTGCAAAAGCAGGGACTCATTCCAATACAGCAGATTTTCTTGAATTAATTTTTCCGGCTGCAGCCAGAGGATTTTTTGCGGGTGGTTTTAACGGCGTGATTAATGTTTCTGAGTGTTTTTTATACATAGGGATATCTACACTGATTCTATGTTTTTTCGGCGCCCGGGTTAAAAGTAAATATCGTCTGAATTTTCTTTTAACGCTTGTCCTGACTGGTTTATTAATGCTTGGTCCAAAGGCAGGCGTGCATGAAATATTGTATTTTATATTTTATCCTTTACGGATTACCAGGCACATGCATCTTTTCTCGGGATTTTTTATTTTTACCTTTTTTTATTTTGTTGGCCAGGGCATGGATTTTATCCTGGATAAGTTAACAAAAGAATAAAAATGTTGCGCGGAAATATTTTAACCATACTTTACACCATATTACTTTTTCTATTCCTGGCAGCGGTTATAGCAGCTATAGTTTATCTTATAAAAAAGAAGAAAATTCACCTTGTAATATGTTTGATTATTTTTACGATTACAGTTGAGTTGGTTCTATTTGATTTTTCGCTTTATAAAAAAGTGACATGGCCCCGCGAAAACATTGCCTTTAAGGAAAAAGCAACAGCCTATTCTTTGCCGCAACGAAAAGCGTTAAGCATTATCTCTGATGATTTGTTCAATAATTTCCGCCCCGCTCTCTATAAAGAACACACTGCTATTAGCAGCTACACAATTGATGATGAATGTATTGATCGCAGCGCAATCGCTAAAGTATATATTTTGATGCTGGATTTTGGACAAAAGAGCCGGATCTATGAAGCTTTGGATAAATATAATATAAGGCAATTTGTTAATTATGTTTTTGATGAGTTTAGTAGTTTTTCAATAGAAGAAAAGTTATTTTTAAATAAAACACTTCAAGCTGTCATTGAGGGTTTTATGCAGGAAAAAGATTTTTATAATAAGTATATAAATATTTATAACGTCACCGGTGATTTGATAAAAGAAACAAAAGATTATCACTTATTATTAGCAGATAACCAAAATTGGCTTCAACAAAAAAATATGCAGGGAGCTTTCGACATGCTATTTAGTTTACCTTTTGATACTTCGAATAATGGTAGAAAAGATTATTATATATTTTCCGGTGATGAAGCAAAAAGTACTAAGAAAAATAATTTTTACAACTTTATCTATAATACTATTTCAGCAAGGCAATATTTATTGTTTTTGTTTGAAAAAGTAATCTCTGACGAACATACCTTTGTCGTGCTTCGCGACTATTACGAGCTTGTCAACGCTAACAGTAAATATAAAGAGCTTCGCGGTCATAATACGTTGCTAAGCAATAATCTTCTTAAGGCTTTAGGCGTTACGGCGCCAATTGTCCGTTATTACCCGTCTGCCGAAATTTCTACAAGGCGCGGCATTCTGGCAAATATGGCTGACATTAAATCAGAAAAAGACGTTTTATATATCGAGGCAATGGATAAAAGTGCAGAAGTACCAGGGAACTCTGGCAAAACCACGACATTCTCTTATAAAACGTTAAATTATAATCCGAATATTCTGGAAGTTAAATACGATTCAAGCGATGCAGGATACCTGTATTTTAGCGATTGTTATGATACTTACTGGAAGGCATATATAGATGGCAAGAAAACAGCGCTTTATAAGGCAAACGCAGCTTTTAAGGCAATTCAAATACCGGCTGGAGCGCATAAGGTTAAATTTATATACGACCCAAAATATTTCCGATATTCTCTCTGGGTTTATTATGTTATTTTTGGCATGTGCGGCATTTATCTGGCAACCGGCGCATTTTTAAATATAAAAAAAAGTTAAATGCGTTTATCTGTGTATTTTTCTTTAAACGCAGTACGCACTTCTTTTAATTCCGCCATATACACAGTTGTTGAGTTATAAAATATGATTTTAATTAATTCATCACCGAAAGACGCCTTAAAGATATTCCAGCCGTTTTTGCCTATCTTTGTTCCGGTAGGTGTAGGGTGTTTATTGGCGGCCGCAGAAAAGGAAAAAATTGCGGCTAAATCTATAGACCAGCAGGTAGAAAATAACACCTTAGGTTTAGTGGAGGAATATACAAAACAGATGCAGCCGCCATATATTTTTGGTTTTAGCGTCCTTACAGCAGCGCTTAAAGAAGCGATTTCTACGTCTTATGAGTTAAAAAAACGGTATCCCGGTTCTTTTGTGGTATTCGGCGGGGTCCACCCAACAGCAATGCCTCAGGAAGTATTATCCTATAAGCACGTAGACGTTGTAATAACCGGCGAAGGCGAAAAGACATTAATTGAATTATATAAACACATTAAAAACAAAAAAGATTTTACTCATTTAGAGAATATTGCATTTAGGAAAAATGGCGGCTTTATCGAAAACAAGCGCAGTTTCAAATTAGATAACCTGGATGCCTATCCCAGGTTTCCTTATCATCTTTTTTCTCCCCAGAAATACGATTTAGGCTTTGTTTTAAGTTCCCGGGGCTGTCCCTATGAATGTATTTTCTGCAGTAACCGCGTTACAACCGGAAGGCAATATAGGTACAGATCAGCCGGGGTTATCGTTGAAGATTTAGAAATGTTATATAAACAATACAATAAGAAATCCATACTTTTTCTTGATGATAATTTTTTGGTAAATAAAGAAAGAATCTATCTGCTTATAGACGAAATAAAGAAGAAAGGATTGGATAAAAAAATGATATTTAATTTCCAGGCCCGGGGAGATAATGTTAACCCCGAAATCTTAAAAAACCTGTACGACTCAGGATTTAAAAGTATATTTTTCGGAATAGAAACATCCAACGAAGAAATTATGAAAATTATTAAAAAGAACGAAACGGTGCTTCAGTGCGTGCAGGCAGCTAAGCTGGCTAAAAAAATAGGATTTCACGTAAGCGCAACTTTTATCTATGGCCTGCCCAAAGAAAGCCGCGAGGACAGGATGAATTGCGTGAAATTAAGCAAAGAGATAGGGCTGGATATGGTGAGGTACAATAACGCAACGCCCTATCCGGGAACAGAACTGTATGAAATAGCCAAGCGGCAAGGCTGTTTGAATATCCAGGGTATTTATGAGAATTTCAATTCAGTGTCTACTTTTATCGAGAACCCGCTTAAAAAGATCCCGTTTTCTTATGTCCCGGAAGGTTCAAGCGAAGAAGAAATCCGCCGTGATATATTATTCAGCTACTTTAGTTACTATCTCAATTTGCAAAAAATTAAACAGATATTTATAAGGCCCGATTTAGGCGTTGGCTGGTTTAACGCAGGCGGGTCTTTGTTGGAATTTTTTAAGAAACTGCCGTCACTCATTTTTTTAGGCATAATGATTGCAAGTAAATTCTGCCAGTTATTTTATTTCGTGATCATAAGGAAAAATACGCGCATTTCCCTGGGTTATTTTTTAAAAGTTTTTGACGGGCTTTTATGCAAAGAGGTTAAGGATAATACGTAGTTAAACTTACGTCTTATGAGTGTTTTGGTTTTTAGTCTGCTTTTGACTGCAGTTGCTTTCATCGTCCACTTTATTATCTGGAAAATACGTATACCTGTACACCAGAAAAGCATATTGCTTTGCATATCCAGCGTAATTCTGATTGCCGGTTTAGGCATTTTATTCTATCGCAAGCAGTATATCAGTTTATTGGGGGTAAAAGCTCCGCAGGAATTTCATGAATATTTACAGATTTCTGTTTTTTTTATTTCAATAAGCCTTGCCTATATGGTTACCTATTCTGCGCTTGAAGCTGACAGCCCGTCTCTTGTTATGATTATGACTATTGCAAAATCAGGCAGTAGAGGGTTGGAAAAGAAAATTTTTGAACAAAAAATGAACAATGAGATCCTCTTGTCGCCCAGGATCCAAGATCTTATCTCTGAAAAATTAGCATATGTAGAGGAGGGGAAATACAAGCTTACACCCAAAGGTTTGATGTTCGCGCGCATTTTTTCTATATATAGGAAAATTTTGAAAAGGTCGCAAGCTGGCGGTTAATTTAGGATCGGGCATTAAATAATTGAAAGCTATGGTTTATCTGCATATATTTTCTCCCGTTGTAGGTTTAGGCGTAAATGTTATATGCCAAATTTGTTATTGCCGCTATCGGTTGAATGCAAGCCTTCTTAAATCTACTTTTTTGGGCTTTTTGTGCGGTATGGCAATATTGTTCGGTCTTGAGGCAATATATATTGCGCAATCGGCGCTAACAATTCCAAAAGCTTTGCCAAGTGTCAGCGTAAATTTAATAAGTTATGCCTCATTGGGGTATTGTTATTTTCATTTCATTAATTTAGGGGAAACCGCGCGGCGGATAAGGCTATTGAGAGAATTAATCCGGTCACAGGATGGGCTTTCGATGGATGAAATTTTGAAGCACTACAACGCTAAAGAAATAATTGAGAATAGATTGAGTCGTTTATTAAAAAGCGGGCAAGTTGTATACAAAGATAATAGATATTATATCGGAAAGCCGGTTATGTTCTTTATGTCAAAAGCAGTATTATTTCTAAAAGTATTTATTTTAGGCAAAAAAAGTGAGTTTGAGTAATTTGAAAACAATAAATTCAATACGCGAAAACAATAGAAAAAGCCTAATATTGGCTTTCTTTGCTTACCTTCTTATTTCTTTTATCTTTTTCAAAGATATCTTTAGTAAAGTTTATATAGACTCTACCGGTGATAGTTTTTTCAGCTTTTATAGCTGGAATACATTCTTCAGAACCTGCATAGAGCAAGGAATTCTTCCGTTTTGGAATCCTTTAGTTTTATGTGGCCATCCGTATCACCTTGAATCCGTAAGCAATTTTAGCATATCCAACTTATTCCTTATTTTCTTAAATACAAATGCTGCATGGAATTTAAAATTGTTTATTTCTGCAGTATTGTCGGGATGGTTGACGTTTTATTTCTTAAGAAAGCAATTAAAAGTTTCTAATATAGCTTCTTTTTTGGGCGGAATAATCTTTATGTTTATTATGCCAGACACAATAGACGCGTCGCCGGCATTTTTACCTTTGGCATTCATTATAACAAATGAATGGCTTAATAATAAAAAATTATTGTGGTTATTTATACTGGCCGTAGTTCTTTCGCTGTATTTTCTTAATGCTAACCCGCAGTTTGTAATGTACCTTTATGTATTTATATATGTTTATATCTTAACTTCACTTATGCGCAAAGAAAAAAATATTTCGGTAAGCAGATTCTTGCAAAATTTAATTATAGCTTTTTTGCCTTTCCTAATTGCCTGTGGATTATCTGCTTTAAGGATTATTCCGATGTTAGAAATGGCAAAGCTTTCGCATCGTGGTTCAATGGGTACCTTTTCGTGTATGCTTCTGCCTACGCATCTCGTTAATTTGATATATCCAAATTTTTATTTTAGTTCCATAAGCCAGGACTTGAATTTTTTCCCGGGCATTATACTAAACGGTATTAGTGCTTTTTTATTTGGACCGGAGCACGTTAAATTTATAAATGGGCCATATGTCGGAGTGCTTGTTTTGCTTTTGGCTCTGTTTACAATTGTAAAAAAGAATAAAAATTATAATGAAAAATTTTTCAGCTGCTCTATTTTTATTGTATTGTTTTATGTAATGTTGAATTCAGTATTGTATATAGCTATTAGATATATACCTTTTTTGAGCAAAATACCATTGATAGATAGAAGCTATATTATTTATAATTTTAGCATGGTAGTTTTGGCGGCTATTTCTGTCGATAGCTTGCTGAAAAAAATGTATGATATACCAGCAATAGAAAAAGTAATAAATTTTTTATGGGTATTTTCGTTTTTTTTGATTTTGACCAGAACGATAATCCAGATAATCCTAACATTTTTCAGCAAAAATATATTATCATTTTTAATCGCAGAAATATTTCCCAAAATAGTAAAACAGTCATTCTATCAAGCATCTCCAGATTTTTATCATAACCGTTTACAGCAATTTATTGTATTTCTTAATTCCTGGGCCGCGCCCAACAACATTTATTTTGTCTTACCTACCATTTTTTAGTTATTTCTTTACTGCTTTTATCTTTTTACCTGAAGAACAAAATACAAAAAAATATTTTTATAATTTTAGTTTTAGTTTTAATCTTTGTCGATCTCCATTGTAATTTTAAAGTGTCAGCTCAGCGTTACGAAGAAGTAGTCGTACCGTACCCCTCGGCCAGTTTTATAAAAGAGCAGCCGGGTATATTTAGAGTAATGCCTATGCTGCATTTAAGAAACAATGATGAAAAAAATCCCCTTCCCGTATATACCAATACATTTCTTCGTCCGGAAAGCAACATGATTTATGGAATTATGACTCCTGAGGGATACCGTTCTTTATATTTAGAGAGATATGCGGATATTATGGCGCTTTTGGTAGCGCAGCCCTCAGGAAGCCTAAAAGCAAAATTATGCGAATTTAATAATCTTGATGATAATATACTTGATTTCTTGAATGTAAAGTATATCGTTGCCTCACGGGTAACTAGTAAAAAATTTACTAAAGGTTATAGGCTGGTTTATGAAGATAAACTGCATAAAATATTTTTAAATGAAAACGCACTTGAGCGTGCTTTTGTGGTGCATAACATTAAAATTATAAAGCAAAAAGAAGAAATTCTGAAGACGATAGCATCGGGTTTAGACTTTTCCAAGGTTGCCATTATAGAAGAGGATTCCCTTGATTTTGATATGCGCACAACCAATGCGTCCTCCGACGTTTTAATAGAAAAATATCAACCTAACGAAATATTTATTAGTGTTAATAATAACAGGGACGGATTTTTAGTCTTATTAGACTGCTATTATCCGGGTTGGAAAGCATATCTTGATGATAAACCTACAAAAATCTTCAGGGCAAATTATATCTTTAGGGCGGTGAGAGTACCGCAGGGAAGGCATAGAATAAAATTCATTTATAGTCCAGATTCGCTCAAAATTGGTTTTATGATAAGTTCTGCTGTATTTTTGTTTAGCCTGGTTTTATGTATTTTTTTAAGAAAGAAGAAATTTCCATATTTTTTAATAGATACCGTTAAAAGTAAAACCTACAATGGAAAAGGCTGATATCGTAATTATTGGAGCAGGGGTTGTGGGATTGGCAATTGCTTCAAAGCTTGCCAGGCAAAACCGTGCGCTTTACGTGATAGAAAAGCATGATTCTTTCGGGAGGGAAACAAGTTCACGAAACAGCGAAGTAATACACGCGGGTATTTATTATCCCCAGGGCTCGCTAAAGGCAAAGTTATGCGTTGAAGGAAGCAGGTTATTATATGGTATCTGCGAAAAATACAATATTCCTCATAAGCGAATCGGGAAATTCATTGTTGCAACTAACAATATAGAAGAAGAAGAATTACAGAAACTTTTTGAGAAAGGAAGCAATAACGGCGTAAAAGATTTAAGGCTTATTTCAAAAGAGGAATTAGAAAAATTTGAGCCAAACGTTAAAGCAAAGTGTGCCCTCTATTCGCAAAATACAGGCATAATAGACACTCATTTGCTGATGAAATATTTTGAAAAAGCAGCGAAAGAATTAAATGCGGAAATAGTTTACAATTGCGAGGTCGCAGGTTTGGATAAATTGCCTGACGGATATGAGGTAATGACAAAAGGTGCGTCAGGGGAGATTTTTAAATTTAAAACAAAAATTATAATTAACAGCGCCGGCCTTAATTCAGATATTATTGCCAAAATTGCAGGCATTGATATAGAAAAAGAAAATTACCGACTTAAGTATTGTAAGGGGCAATATTTCAGAATAAATAGCAGCCAAAAATGCAATTTAATTAACCGCCTGATATACCCCGTGCCGCACGAAAAAATAACAGGATTAGGTGTTCATGCTACAAAAGATTTACAAGGCTCTTTGCGCTTGGGTCCGGACACCCATTATGTAGACAGAAATAACTTTAATTATGACGTAAATATCGCAGACCAGGAGAAATTTTTAGAAGCAGCTTTAAAATTACTGCCTTTTTTAAAAGCGGAGGATTTAATTGCTGATACGGCCGGCATAAGGCCAAAGCTTCAGGGCGAAGGGGAGGATTTTCGCGATTTTGTGATAAAGGATGAATCCCGTTTGGGCTTTGCCGGGTTTATTAATCTTATCGGTATTGAATCGCCCGGCCTAACCAGCTGCCCGGCAATAGCAAGGCATGTAGAAGAGCTTGTAAAGCCGTTATTGCCGTAATAAGAATTAACTATCAGAGGTATATTTTGTAAATCTTATTTTAAGCAGGCTTAAAAATGATTTCAATCCGTCTTTTAGGGGCTTTACTTTTGAAGTTTTTTGTTTATCCTGCCAGGTAACCGGCACTTCCTTTATTTTGAATTTAAATCTAGAAGCGAGATATATAAGTTCGCTGTCAAAACTCCAGTCATTTCTGGTTAGTTTTTTAAACAATTTTTCCGCGGCCGCTTTTTTATATAATTTAAACCCGCAGTTATAGTCGGTTATTTTTGTTCCCAGTATTAGATTTGAAAGCTTTATATACATATTTCCCATGAGCCTTCTGTGCCAAGGCTGGTATTCTTCTATTATCGACCCTTCTGTGCGCCGCGAGCCTATTGCTATATCATTATCTTCTAATGCCGCAGACATAAGTTCATCTATCTGATTTATGCGCGTAGAGTTATCGGCGTCCATAAATAAAATTAAATCACCTCTTGCGGTAAGCATTCCTTCTTTTACCGTATAGCCTTTCCCGCGGTTAGGCGCGTGCCTAAGCAGGCTAAAATGAGGGAAAACCTTTCCTTCGAAAGCCGCCAATTCCGCAGTTTTATCGCGGGAACCATCGTCTACGACTATGACTTCATAAGGATAATTTTTAGTTTTAAGATATTGGGCTATATCCTGAAGAGTTGATGAGATATTTTCCTCTTCGTTATAGGCCGGGATAACTATAGATAAATATAAGGATTTCTCAGTTTGCATATGCAAAATTATAACATAATGGCAGATTATAAAAAGGTTTATTTTTTCCCCAATTGACGCTTGTCTTTTGCTATGATACTATTTTACAATAACCTCAAAAAAATAATAAATTCAACTAGTCTAAAAAGCCAAATAAGGAGCAAATGTTTCTATCTGTAGTCATACCGGCCTATAACGAAGAAAAAAGATTACAATCAACGCTGGAAAAGATATATTCATATCTAAAAAACAAAAATTTTGAATATGAAATTATCGCAATTGACGATGGTTCAGCAGACTTAACAGCCATGGTGGCGCTTGAAAGCAGATTGGCAAAGGAAAATAAGCTTAATCTGTTAAAAAATGAAAAAAACACCGGCAAGGGCTTTTCTGTAAGAAAGGGAATTTTAGCCTCAACAGGCGACTACATTCTTTTTACTGATTCGGATTTATCTACGCCGATAGAGGAATTTGATGAATTATTATTGCATGTTCAGGCAGGCTATGATATAGCAATAGGCTCGCGTAGCGTTGAAGGCGCCGACGTCAGGGTCCATCAGCCGTTTTACAGAGAAATTATGGGAAGAGCCTTCAATTTTTTTGTGCAATTGTTTGTGCTGAAGGGTTTAGCGGACACGCAGTGTGGTTTTAAGCTGTTTAAGGCAAAGGCTGCCAAAGATATCGCCAAGGAATTAAAAATAGACAGATTCGGTTTCGATGTGGAAATGCTTTATCTGGCCAAAAAGAAAAACTATAAGATAAAAGAGGTGCCGGTAATCTGGCTGGATTCTCCTGTAAGCAAGATTAACCCCATACTCGATTCCTGGAGGATGTTTATAGACCTTTTAACAATTAAAAGATTGCATGGCTAAAATAAAAAAAGAACATGTTTTTTTAATCGCGATCTTATCGGTTGGTTTTATACTGCGCGTTTGGGGAATCGGTTTTGGCCTGCCCTATCAATTTCACCAGGATGAGTCGATGGCTATAAACCACGCCATAGCTTATGGCGGCGGTAATTTCAATCCTAATTATTTTCAATTGCCTCCTTTGTTGAGCTACATATTGTTCTTTTTTTACGCAATTTTTTATGGAATAGGCAGTTTTTTCCATTTTTTCAAAAATACCGATGATTTTCTAAAATTATTTTTGCAAGACCCGTCCGCGTTTTATCTTATAGCAAGAGTTTCTCTGGGGCTTTTGCCGGGCTGTATTAGTATTTTTCTGATATATAAACTAACACGAGAAATCTCTGATAAAGCGTCAGCGTATCTATCAGCTATTTTTTTAGCGGTGTCATTTCTGTATGTCCGGGATTGTCATTATGTTTATCATGATATCCCGCTTGCGTTCTGCCTTATCCTGACATTTATATTTTTGTTTCAATTTATCAACACAAATAAGTTAAGCAAAATAATATGGACAGGGGTTTTCGCCGGCCTCGCAACAGGTTTTAAATATAACGGTATCTTAGTTATTTTCCCCGTTTTACTCCAGCCATGGCTGGTTAAAAAAATAACGAAAACCCCCGTACGTTACGTTCTTTGGGTGAATTTTGTTTTTTTTATTTCATTTTTTGTGTCTTATATATTATCCAATCCCTATTCTATTTTAGATATAAAAGCATTTTTTGAGTCTTTGTTTTTAGAAAAACAAGCACACGGGTATGTGGGTTGGTTGCATCATGTAATCTTTTCATCTTTTGAGGGTATGGGTTTATTGATGACGATAATTTCCATATTAGGATTTATTATTTTTTTATTTTCAAAAAATATAAAGAAAAAACTAATTGCGATATTCATATTGTTGTCATACTTAAGCATTGTTTTTTTTGGGCAAGTTCATGAAAGATATATTTTACCAGTATTGCCATTTCTTCTTATCGCTGCCAGCGTGTGCCTTAAGAGTTTGTTTGATAAATTTATATTTAAAAAACAAAAAATAGTTTTTGTTATCATCGTATTACTTATAGCCGTCCCCTCGTTTATAAAATCAATATACTCTGATATTCTTTTTTCACGCAAAGACACCAGGGCCCAGGCAGCAGATTGGATATTTAAGAATATCCCCCGAGGCTCTTTAATAGCTTTAGACCATTCTTTCTTCTCTCCGCGGCTCATTCAAAGCCCCGAACAGATAGATGAAAAAATCAGCGCCCTGCAGAACAAAAAAGAGTTTGACGGGAGGATAAGGAAAGCAAAAATCCTTAAAGGAATTTCCGAACAAGAAAAATCATATAATGTATTTTTCCTTGGCAATGATAGCGAAGGAAAGTTTATTTTCTCATCTTCCCCGGTACTTGCGTTTAATTTAGACGGGCTTATTGAAAAAAAGATTGCTTATGTCGTAATACATTTAGATTACCCGTTACAAGATTATCCGGAAAGTGATTTTATGGCCGCGCTTTTGAATAAAGCTAAATTGATTAAAGTATTTAATCCCTATAAAGTAAAAAACATTGACTTGAAAGAAAGATTCTCTCCGACTGCCGCCCCATTTTCAAGCAAAGAGATATTCAACAGGAACAATAATGGCCCAATTTTGCTGATATACAAATTAAATTAGCTGCAAAAATGAAAAAACATTTAGGTTTTATCTTATTTTTTACTGCGATAATTTTTATATTTTTAAGCAAACTTATTTTTATAAAAGAAACTTTTCTGAACGGAGACTACCTGGTTCAATTTTTTCCATGGAGTAAAATATATTCCGAGGCAATAAAAAATTTTACTTTTCCTTTCTGGGTCGGAGATATAAATAGCGGTTTTCCTCTTGTCGCGGAGGGCCAAGTCGGCGCCTTCTATCCTTTAAATATAATTCTTTTTTTTCTGCTGCCTTTCAACGCTGCTTATAATTATTCGATAATAATTCATTTTATATTAGCCGGAATATTTATTTATATATATGCGCGAAAACTGGGCGCTGATGAGTGGGGAGGTGCGTTATCGGCTTTAGTTTTTTGTTTTGGTTCAGGCTACGCCGGCTGCTTCTATAATATAATTACTTTACGAACGCTCGCGTGGTTTCCCCTGGGCCTGTTTATCATTGAAAAGTATTTTGATACAAGAAAATTACGTTTTTGTTTGTATCTGGGAATTATTTTAGGCATACAGCTTTTAGCAGGTTTTGCCCAAATGGCAGTTTATAGCGCTTTGTTTTATATGGTATATTTTTTTTATGGTTTATGGATACAAAAAAATCTTAAAATAAAAGATATTGCAAAGATAGCAATAGCCTTCATTGTTGCTGCTATTTTATTCTTTCCGCAGCTTATTTTAAGCTTAAAAATGATAGGGCTTTCGACCCGCGCCCAGGGTTCTTTAGGTTTTTCCTTGTGGGGTTCATTTAATCCCCTAAACCTGATAAGCCTTTGTTTTCCCAAAATAATAATTTATGGTTCGCAGTTTTATATTGGGATTTTTACTCTTATTTTTTTCATTTTAGCAATCCGCGCCTCTAAAAGAGAATTAAAGCTAAAACCAGTTTTTATGATATTTTTGGTTTCTTTCTTCTTCGCCTTGGGCGCTTACAATCCTTTTTACGTGCTGTTTATAAAAATGACTCATTTTTATGGCTTCAGGAATCCTTCGAAATTCATATTTTTTTCTGTTTTTGCGGCAGCGGTATTAAGCGGCTGGGGGTTTACCCGATTTTTTAAAACAAAAGATGTAAAAGAAAAAATCCATGCCCTCCGCGCCTCAGCTTTGTTTATAAGCGTAAATATGCTTATTCTTGTTTTGCTAACCGTAATAACCCGGTTATTTAAAGAGAAAATTTTGGAAATCGGCAAATGGTATGTAACTAACCATATTTTTGGAAAAGAGTTCCACCGCTACGGCCTTCAGACTTATTTTTCTAAAATCGACGCTCTTTATAACCAGCTTGTCAGCATTACTTCTTTGTCGAATGGTTTTGTTTTGATTTCTTTATCCTTGTGCGTTTTAGCCGTATTTTTAAGTGTATATCTGATTAGGCATAAAGATGCAGCCAGGTTTTATCGAGTTTTTTTCATGGCAGGCATATTGTTTGATCTCTTTATTTTTAGTTTCTATGGCACTGGTTTTAGGGGAAACATAAAACCATTTAGCAGCCTTAAAATAACACATAATAAAATCTTAGATATTATAAAATTCGATAAGGATACTTTTAGAATAATGCCGTTTGCGTTGGCGAGTAAAAATATGCCTTGGTGGATAAGGCCTTGCGCTAATATTCTTGTTGACGTTGAGACAATTGCTTCTTACTCTCCATTGGTTCAGCAAAGTTATAAAGAGTCACTTTCTTCTTTGGAGGTAATTGATAACTCCCTGGGGGTGATTTATCCGGAGAAACAATCGATAGGGGATAAGCAGGAATTACTCAGGGTACTGAATGTAAAATATATAATAGCAAGCGAGGAGCTTAATTTTGATTTTATTGAAAAGGTTATTTTTGAAGATGGAATTTGGCTCTATAAACTAAAAGCTTGCCTGCCAAGAATATTTTTTACTGCCGATATCTCTGATTCCTATAAAAAGCCCGGTAAAACACGATATTTAGATGTTCTTAATTATAAAGATGGTTTTTGTGAGGTTGAGCTTTCAAGCGATATCGACGGCTTCCTGGTATTTTCAGAAAATAATTATCCAGGATGGACAGCTTGTGTAGATGGGGTGCGTGTGCCGATTCTTAAAGTAAAAGATGTTATACAGGCTGTAAAGTTATGTGCCGGAAAGCACAATGTCATATTTGAATATAGGCCGTACAATGTAAGTGAAAAATGAGGATTTTTTTTGTTGCCTTATTACTTTTAATTTTTGCTTGTTTATCCATTTCCGGTATGATGCAGAAATCCGGAACCTGCGATGAAATTGCTCATCATATAGCAGTAGGTTATAGTTATTTTAAAACCTTTGATTTCCGTCTTAATCCTTACAATCCGCCGCTACCCCGTTACATAATGGCTTTTCCGCTGAATTTTATGACTCTAAAAAGTTCGTTTAATGATGTAAATTGGCAGGAAGCTGATGCGCCTAAATTTTCTCATAAGTTTTTTTTCGAATATAATCGCGATAAATTCCGCGCAATACTATTTTTAAGCCGGCTGATGATTGTGTTTGTTGGAATTTTTGCGGGATTTTTGGTTTATAAAATGGCTTTTGCTTTTTATGGAGGTAGGGCAGGTTTGTTTGCGCTTTTCATTTTCTGTTTTACTCCTGAGGTTATAGCGCAGTCAAGCCTGGCAACGACAGATATGACTTTTGCCTGTTTCTCGTTGCTTTCAATCTTTTCATTCTGGAAATTTTCCAAAAATCCTGCCCCAAAAAATATATTATTCGCATCAATCTCGCTTGGGCTTGCCCAGCTTGCAAAATATACCGCACTTTTGCTTTATCCGGCATTTTTGTTTTTGATTTTTATTGAGTATTTCAAAAAGCCAGCACCGGTTAAACGCATATTTTCAAAAACTATTCTCGTATTTGTATTATCAGTTATCGTTATTTGGGCAGGGTATGGATTTAATATGAAATCTTTTCTTTCCCAAACAATAAATCAGGAGAAAAAAATAAATTTTACCCAAAAAACAATCAGCCACTTTGTTCCTGATTGGAACAGGCAAAGGACAGAGCGTCTACTTAGAGATGTAAAATTACCCCTTACAACATATATTACAGGTATTTTTGGGGTAGCAGAACATACTAAAGAAGGGCATAACACATTTTTTTGGGGAAGCTGGTCTCAACATGGAAATCGCTGGTATTATTTTATGGCGTTTCTTATAAAAACTTCATTACCTATGCTGGCATTATTTTGTTTTTCGTTATTTTCATTACGCAGGAAGCCTTTAAGTAGGGACGAGCTTTATATAGTAATTCCGGGAATTTTAATCTTTGCTGCAGCGTCTTTTAGCAAACTTCAGATAGGAACCCGTTATATTTTACCTGTGTATCTTTTAGGCTGCATATTTATTTCCCGCCTGATGGCCTCTAGGCTGAGCCTTGTCAAACGCGCTATGGCTTTTTTGCTGGGGGCCTGGATTGTGATTGTAGCATTGCTTACCTGGCCAAACTATCTTTCGTATTTTAATAAATTTGTAGGCGGCCCGGATAATGGCTGGAAATATTTAAGGGATTCAAATTTAGATTGGGGACAAGATTTACCGGCACTTGCAAAATACGTTAAGAAAAATAAGATAAACGAAATAACTCTTCTTTATTTCGGAGAGGATAACCCGGAATTTTATGGCATAAATTACAAAAAGATTACTAAGGCAGAGATGGAGGTGCCAAAAAAAGCAATCTATGCAATCAGCGCACAATTTATTGATTCTATAAATTGGGCTAAAGCGTATAAACCAACGGCAAAAGCCGGATGCTCCATATTCATTTATGATTTAAGTCAAAAATAGCCCCGCTTATCCTTACTATGACCACTATTGACTACTAATGACTACTATTGACTTTTTGGCTAAGGAGCGTATAATTCCTTAAAAAGAGGCATATTATGGAAATAAAACCAAATGAAGTCTACACCACCGAAGAGGCCCAGAAACTGCTTAAAATAAGCCCTTCAACAACTATGAGGCTTATCAAAAAAGGCATCATTCGTACAGCAAAAGTAGGCAAGCAATACCGCATCTTAGGCAAAGAGTTATTGCGCCTGCTTTCCCCAAGGCTAGAGGATGAAGTGGGTAAGGCCTATAATAAAGGCAGGCAGTGGCTGCATGAAGGTGTTGATTAAATATTAACCACAAATGACCACGAATTAAAGACGAATACCCACAAATAAATTCGTGGTCATTCGTATCGAGTTCGTAGCAGTCCGTGTTTAAAAAAGGAGAATAAACATGAAAGATATTTTTAAAGAAAAGACAATTCTTATTACCGGAGGTACGGGCTCTTTCGGCAAAAAATTTACCGAAATACTGCTTTCACAGCATCAACCAAAAAAAGTAATTATTTTCAGCCGCGATGAAATGAAGCAGTATGAAATGAGTAAAAATATTAACGGCGATAACGTCCGCTATTTTATCGGTGATATACGTGACCCGGACAGATTGCACCGTGCTTTTAACGGCGTTAATATTATTATCCATGCTGCAGCGCTGAAGATTGTTCCTACCGCCGAATATAATCCTTTCGAAGTAGTTAAAACCAATATCATAGGAGCAGAAAATGTTATCAACATAGCAATCGACAATAATGTTGAGAAAGTAATTGCTTTAAGCACCGATAAAGCCGCCAATCCGATTAATCTTTACGGCGCCACCAAGTTATGTGCTGAAAAAATGTTTATCGCCGCCAACAATTATTCTCCTCATGGAACCAGGTTTAGCGTAGTGCGCTATGGCAATGTGCTTGGTTCGCGGGGAAGTGTTGTTCCGTTTTTTAAAGAATGTATAAAGAACGGAGAAATTCCTATTACCGATAAACGCATGACGCGGTTTTGGATAACACTTAAACAGGGGGCGGATTTTGTAATTAGTTGTCTTGAAGATATGCAAGGTGGAGAAATATTCATTCCTAAAATTCCGAGTATGAAAATTTTGGACTTAGCTAAAGCAATAGCTCCTAAATGTAAGATAAAAATTACCGGCATAAGGCCGGGCGAGAAATTGCATGAAGTTCTTATCGCTGCTGATGATGCTAGGTACACCGAAGAAAGAAAAGACAGGTTTATAACTTGCCCTGGAGTGGTTTTTGGTAAAAATCACAGATTTTTGAAAAAAACACTTCCTGATTCTTTTGATGGATATAGAAGTGACAATAACACTGAGTGGCTTTCAGCGGGTGCTTTGCAAAAAATGATACAAGGCTGCGATTGAGATAATTGTAATAAAAATTTTCATAAATGAATAAAGTTATTTTGGGTACAGCCCAGTTTGGCCTGGATTACGGTATTAGCAATAAAAGAGGAAAAATTCCTCGCGAAGAAGTATTTGAAATATTGAATAAAGCGATTAAGTCAGGCATAGATACTTTTGATACGGCTTATAATTACGCTGAAAGTGAAAAAGTAATAGGTGATTTTATAAAAATTTATGGAAAGAAAATCAAAATTATATCCAAACTGCCGGCTTGCAGCCACACAGAGGTTAAAGATTTATTTTATAGCTCTTTGTCAAATCTTAATGCCCCATCGTTAGAAGGCTATTTAATACATAATTTTGAAAGTTACAAAAAAGATAAAAAGGTCTATGAGGAATTGGCAAAGTTAAAAGAAAAAGGCAAAATAGCCAAAATAGGTTTTTCGTTAAATTTTCCTTCGGAGCTTGAAGCTATTTTAGAATCCGGCTGCGCCGTAGATTTGATACAGATTCCTTTTAACGTTTTTGACAGGCGGTTTGAACATTATTTTGCCGGCATTCATAAACGTAAGATAGAAATCCATGCGCGCTCAATTTTTCTGCAGGGCTTGGTTTTTAAAAAACCATCGGAGTTAGGTAAGAATTTCCAGCCGTTAAGAAAAAATATTGAAAAGCTGCATTTAATTTCAGAAAAATCAAAAATTCCGCTTTCTGACCTATGCTTTAACTTTGTTTCCTTTAATAAATATATTAACCGGATTGTTATCGGCATCGATAGCTTAACGCAGCTAAATGATTATATATCTCAAGCATCGCATTTTCATGCGCAGTTTAGAAAATTTTACCCTGCCCTCAATAGCCTTAACTTAAGAAATGAAAAATTAATAGTTCCTGCTTGTTGGGAAAAATTAAGAGCCGATAGGCGAAAATCCCGGGTAGTTGCCGTTATTCAGGCTCGAACCGGCTCGACGCGTTTGCCTGGCAAGGTTTTGTTAAATCTGGAAGGCAAAACCGTTTTAGAACACGTTATTGAAAGAGTCAAGAGAAGCGAATTGGTTGATGAGGTAATAGTTGCTACAACTATACTTAAAGGAGACTCAAAAATAACTGCATTATGTAAAAAAACAGGAATAAAGTTTTATCGTGGTTCTAAAAATGATGTTTTAGACAGATACTACCAGTCAGCCAGGCTTCTTAAGGCCAAGCATATCGTAAGAATAACTGCCGACTGCCCGGTATCGGACTCTTTAATTATTGATAAAGTTATAAAATTACATTTGGATAAAGAGAATGACTATACAAGAACAGCAGATAATTTTCCTGATGGGATTGTTGTTGAGGTATTTACCTTTAAGTCATTGCAAAAGGCATGGCGGGAAGCTATCCTTGCTTCTGAACGTGAGCACGTCACGCCTTACCTAAAAAAACACCAAGAATTATTCAAGCAAAGCATATTGCAATATCCGCATGATTTTTCCAAAAAAAGATGGACCCTCGATGAAAAAGCAGATTATAAGTTTCTAAGGCTGATATATAAAAAACTTTATAAGAAAAATAATTATTTCGGGATGAAAGAAATTCTAGAGTTATTAGCCAGCCACCCGGAGTATGAAGCCATAAATAATATTATTCCAAAAAATGAAGGGTATTTAAAATCTTTACGGGAGGATAAAATCGTTTTGTGTAAGAGGAAATTATGAATAGAACACAACAACTCTATAAAAAGGCCAAAAAAATGATTCCTGGAGCAACGCAGCTTTTGTCAAAAAGGCCGGAGATGCATCTTCCTGGTTTTTGGCCAGCCTATTACAAAAAAGCAAAGGGTTGTGAAATTTGGGACATTGATAATAACAAATATATAGATATGAGTTATATGGGTATTGGAGCCTGCATTTTAGGCTATGCAGATAAGGATGTTGATTGCTCCGTTAGAAAAGCGATAGAGAAAGGCTCTATGGCAACGCTTAACTGCCCCGAAGAAGTGGAACTCGCTGATTTGTTCTTTAAAATTCATCCCTGGGCTAATATGGCAAGATATGCCAGATGCGGTGGAGAAGCCATGGCTGTTGCAGTAAGGATTGCAAGGGCTAAGAGGCAGAAAGATATTGTTCTTTTCTGCGGCTACCATGGCTGGCATGATTGGTACCTTTGCGCAAATCTTGCCAGTAACAAAAGTTTAGATGGCCATCTGTTAACCGGCCTCGCGCCCAGAGGAGTTCCCAGGGGATTAAGAGGAACCGCTTTCCCCTTTGCTTATAATGATACAAAAGCATTCTTGGAATTAATTGAAAAATATAATAATAATATTGCCGCAGTAGTGATGGAGCCCATAAGGAATTATTATCCGAATCCGGGTTTTCTTGAGACGGTAAGAAAGGTAACGAAAAAACTCGGTTTAATTTTGATATTTGACGAAGTCAGTGCAGGTTGGCGCCTCACGCTCGGCGGTGCCCATTTACTTTTTAATGTTTATCCGGATATCGCGGTATTTGCAAAAGGAATCAGTAACGGCTACCCCATGGCTGCAATAATTGGAAAGAGCGACGTTATGAATATCGCTCAGGATACTTTTATCAGCAGTACGTATTGGACAGAAAGGATTGGCCCGGCAGCTGCGTTGGCTACGATAAAAAAATTAAAAGACAAAAAAGTAGCAGCATACCTTTCTGAAATCGGCAGTGAGGTCCAGTCAGGCTGGAAGCAATCCGCCGGCAAAAATCATCTGGAAATAACCGTTTCCGGTACGCCCGCCCTAAGCCATTTCACTTTTGATTGCGATGGCCGGTTGGCAGCCAAAACACTGTTTACTCAGCTTATGCTTAAAGAGGGGTTTTTGGCTACTGACTCTTTTTACGCCTCCTATGCGCATAAAGATAAGCATATTAAAGCCTACTTTAAAGCTGTTGATGTGGCATTCAGGTTTCTGGCGAGCGCAATTAAGAAAGGCAATCTCAAAAAGCATTTAAAAGGGCCAGTGTGCCACAGTGGTTTTAAAAGGCTGGCATAGAATTTGCATAATTTTAAAAGCGGGGATTTTTAGATATGAAAAATATTTTGATTACCGGAGGCAGCGGGCTTCTCGGAAGTAATATAGCAAAGATTGCCGTTTCAAAGTTCAATGTTCATGCGACCTACAATAGCAATAAGGTTAGCATGAAAGGAGCCAGCTTTTTACAAGCTGACCTTGCCGATAAACAAAATATCAGCCGGATAAAAAATATAAAACCTGATTTTATAATCAACTGTTCTGCTTTAACGAACATAGATTATTGTCAGGAGCATCCTGCCGAGGCCTATAAAAATAATGTCATGTTAAGTATTAACATAGCAGAAGCAGCCCGGGATATAGGGGCATATCTCATACATATTTCAACAGATAATGTTTTCGACGGCCAAAAAGGCAATTATAAAGAAGAAGATACAACAGGCCCTATAAATATATACGGAAAAACAAAACTTGAAGCTGAAAGAGAAGTCCTATCCTTGTATCCGCAAGCCTGCATAGTCAGGACTAATATTTACGGATGGAACAAGTTGGGAAAATTAAGCCTTGCCGAATGGATGCTCGGCGAATTGAGAAATTCCAGAAAATTACCGGCTTTTAAAGATGTTTATTTTTCTCCGATATTGGTTAATTGTCTTGCCGGAATTTTATTTGAGTTAGAAGAAAAAAAATATAACGGCATTTTGCATGTTGCGGCAAGCCAATCCTGCAGCAAGCTTGATTTTGCGTATGCGCTGGCGGAAGTTTTCGGTATCAATAAAAATCTGATAAATCCGGTAAGCGTTTCCGCTCATAATTTTAAAGCCCCCCGCCCAAAAAATTTATCATTAGATGTGTCCAAGGCGGAAAAAATTTTACGTCATCGCCTGCCGGATATTAGCGAAGGGCTTAGAGAAATGAAGGCCCTGGAAGAAAACGGATACGTGGGAAAACTAAAAAATGAATAAAAAAAAGGTCATTGCAGTTATACCCGCGCTTGACGAAGAGAAAACTATTGCAAAAGTTATAAGGGGTGTTAAGCAATATTGTGATGAAGTAATTTTAATTGATGACGCGTCTTTCGATAAAACCGCATTTATTGCTAAGCAGGAAGGAGCAGTTGTTGTTACCAATTGCAAAAATCAAGGCTATGATAAAAGTATAGATAACGGTTTTAAGGTAGCGGCAGATAGAGGGGCTTCAGTTGTTTTAACGTTTGACGCCGACGGGCAGCACAATCCTAAAGACATACCGGCAATTATTGAGCCGATAATTTCCGGTAAGGCTGATGTCGTGGTTGGCATAAGGCCTTTTCGTTCGCGCATAACAGAGCATCTTTTCGCTTTTGTAGCTAAAAGGAAGTTAGGCGTTTGCGACCCGCTTTGCGGCCTTAAGGCATACAGTATAAACGTATATAAAGATATAGGGTATTTTGACAGGATTTCTTCTATCGGAACAGAGCTTCTGTTTAATGCAGCCAGCGCAGGCTACAGGATTGTTCAAATAAATATCGACCTTAACAGGAGAAAAGATATTCCAAGATTCGGAAGGGCAGTCAAAGCTAACTGGAAAATATTTAAAGCGATCATTAAAATTATATTTTACGGAGGTGCCAAAAATGGAAAAAATAAAATTGGGTAAACGGTGGATAGGCCCGGGAGAACCAGCGTATATCATAGCGGAAATAGGGTCTAATTTTGATGGAAGCCTTAAGCGCGCCAAGAAACTGATTGATCTTGCCAAAGATTGCGGGGCGGATGCGGCAAAATTTCAATCGTTCCTCGCGGATAAGATTGTTTCGAAGAAAGGTTTCGAAGGATTGAAGGCAGGGTTCCAGGCCAAATGGAAGAAGCCCGTATATAGCGTATATAAGGATGCCGAGTTTCCCAGAAAATGGCACGGAGAACTTTTCCGGTATGCGCAATCAAAAGGTATTCATTTCTTTTCTTCCCCGTACGATAAAGAAGCAGTGGACATCCTGGATAAACTGGGGGTTGTTGCTTTCAAGATAGGCTCAGGCGATATAACCTGGCTTGAGATGTTAAGGTATATAGCATGTAAGAAAAAGCCGATTATTTTAGGCTGCGGTGCAAGTACTATTGCTGAAATCGACGAAGCGCTTCGTGCCATACGTTCAACGGGGAATAAAGACATTGTGCTTTTACAATGTGTTACAAATTATCCGTCACATTTTGAAAATGCCAATATCAAAGCCATGAAATCACTGGGCGAAATATTTAACGTCTTAGTCGGTTATTCCGATCATACGCCCGGCAGCGTGGTTCCTTTGGGTGCAGTTACGCTCGGCGCATGCGTGATTGAAAAACATTTTACAGACAACAAGAATAGATTGGGCCCGGACCACCCGCATGCGATGGATGCCGGTGAATTTAAGGAAATGGTTATAAATATACGCCAGCTAGAAAAAGCTCTTGGGTCTTCAGTTAAAGATTTATACGAAGAAGAAAGACAGACTCTTATATTGCAACGCAGATGCCTCAGGGCATCTCAAGACATAGCCAAGGGTTCTACTATAACAGAGGCAATGATAGATGTGTTAAGGCCGTTGGCAAAAGAATGCTTATACCCGGAATATAAGAAATTTATCATAAACCGGAAGGCCAAATTAGGCATAAAGAAAGGCGAAACATTTACCTTGGATAAAATATTATAAATATATTTTTAGGTAATAAATTGTAACATTATGGAAAAACATTCAGATACAGAAAACATCAAATATCAGTTTTCAGATTTTTTATACGACGAAAAAAGTAAGGTATATCTGTTGCCGGATTCCAAATTACGTAATTTTGATTATTCGGACGGCGCAGGAATAGAAAAATATATTTTAAAAACAATCAAGCAAGCAAAAGACATCAGCGATAATTCCCAGGAGCTTGCTTCTTTAAGTAAGGATTGGCCGTCTTCCTATCATTTGGGTTTAGGCAGGTCAAATATTATGAAGTGCCTGGAATTACCCCGCGGATATAAAGTATTGGAGATTGGTTCCGGCTGTGGCGCACTAACGAGGTATCTGGGCGAAAAATTCAGTTCAGTTGATGCTATTGAGGGCAGTTTTCTGCGTGCCGAAGCAACCAAAGAAAGATGCAGGGACCTGAAAAATGTGAGAGTATTTTGTTCAAACGCAAAATACATTAATTTTGATTCTGCTTACGACGCGGCCACATTAATAGGGGTTTTAGAATATGCCCCGCTATTTTTAAACAGCCACGATGCAAAAGAATCGTGCCTAAAGCTGCTTTACCGCGTTAAGGCTGCTTTAAAAAAAGAAGGCAAGTTGATAATAGCGATAGAAAATAAAATCGGACTTAAATATTGGAGCGGTTTTGCCGAGGACCATACAGGAAAGGTTTTTGACGGCATACAGGATTACCCCGATGAACCAGGCCCTGTAACCTTTTGCCGCCAAGGCCTGGCAAAACTTTTAAAAGCTGCCGGGTTTTCCAACGTATCTTTTTATTATTGTTTTCCTGATTATAAATTTGCCTCCACCATAATAAGCGATCGCGGGCAAGATAATGATTTTTATCTGCACAATTGGATAGATATACCTTTTGATTCTTACGGCATCTCAAGGGTACATACTTTTCACGAAGGCCTTGCAGTTAAGACGTTATCTGAAGCCGGGCTTATTAGAGAGCTTTCTAACTCTTTTTTAGTTGTCGCAAGCTTAAGCGGCCCGGGTCCTATCAACGAACCGGACTGGATAGCCAAAAAATTTTCCGTAAAAAGGCGTAAAGAATATCAATGCGTTACAACAGCCAAACTTAATCCGGTCATGCATATTGAGAAAAAAAGATTATCCGGTGAATCTAAAAACATTATTATTGAAGAGAGCGGCCTTAAATTAAAGCATGTTGTCGGCGATAGCCCCTGGTGTCCGGGTGATTTGATGACTTTCGATATTTTTAAGGCAACGGCTGCGCAGAATTTCCCGGAGAAAATTTTAGAATTATTAAGAATGTATTACAGGGAAATGATAGAGCGTTATTCTATAGGAACCAATGACAGCGAAGGTTTTCCTTTGCTTAGGGGAGAGGCGATAGAATTTATTTTCAGGAATATAGTGCGAAAAGAAGGGAAGCTATATTGTATAGATAATGAATGGGTGATAGAAGGAAATATTCCCGCCGACTATATTATGTATAGGGCTATCAGCTATGACATTATAGATTCGCAGAAACCGTGGCTTGAAAAAAAAGTAAAGAATCCCGATAAATTTACCGTAGAGTTGATAAAATCATTTTTTCCTAAATACAATAGAAAGCGAAACCAGAAAAATATTTTGATGGATGAACATTTTCAAAAGATTGTTGTGAGCGAAAAAGGATTAAAAAAAATTATTCAAAACGATAGGCTGAAATCTTTCAAAAAAAGCATGTTCGGTAATTTAATCGCAAAAGTATGGGTAAATCTTCCGCAAGGCCTAAGATTTAAGATAAAATCTTTACTTTCCCGCGGCCTGTAACATTGGCATCAGATTATTGCTGCGCTAAACACGAAAGAATTAATTATTAAAAAATGAAATTAGCATTGATTGAAAAATCAGAAAATATAGATTTTTCGCAATTTGATAAAACCATAAGCTTTTGCATAGATAAGCATATAAATATAGGGGAATATGCAACGCTTCCTGAAATTTTTGCAATTGTCGAAGAGATAGGATTGGAATTACAGCTTTGGCTGAAAAAACATAACGAAAAAAGATCTTTCATGTATCGTGATGTAGATATCTTGTTGGCATATGAACTGCCGCTATTCGATTTTCTCTATAATCTTTGTCAAAAAATATTTATTGTTAAAAAAATTATAGAAAAAGAATCACCGGATGAAATCTGGATATCCGGAACAGACTATAAAGATAATCTGCAATACCCCTGCCTGAATTCATTCCTGAAAGGTTTTTTGCCGGCAGGAATTTCTTTAAAATATTTTTATTCGGGCGGAGAAAGCGCGCAGAAAAATATTTTCAATAGCCATAACCCCAATACTTTTTTCAAAAAATCATTTCTTGCATTTGTCATATCTTTTATTTCCCGGTTGAATGCTAAAAGAAATTCCGGAATTTTAATATATTCTGATTTGAGCCAGACCGAAGGGTTATTTGAATGCATCAATCATAAAAAAACCATTTTTTTAAGGGAAAAGTTTCCTTTATCGCTTGCATTCTATTTCTTAAGAAAAAGAATAGATTTAAGATTATTATCTGAATTCGATATTCCGGCGATATCTAAAAAAAATTCTTTTGAGGGGAAATTCAATTCATTCAAAGATAAATTAGATGCCTTAGCCGACACTCTTGCAATAAAAAACACCAATGTTACTCCTTACCTAAAAAAATACTTAAGTGCTATTTGGAATAAAGAGCTGCGCCGGATATTAGAAACAGTGGAGCAGTCGTATCTTTTATTTGAGCGCCTCAAAATAACATCTTTATTGCTTGATGAAGACAAATCTGTTTCAAAAAATATATTGACTCAGGTTTCCGGTAAATATAAGGTCAAATCTTACGTAAACTGCCATGGCGAGCCATTTCATAGGGTAGGTTATTCACCGCTTGTCGCTGACAGGATATTTGTGTGGAGCAAAGAGCAAAAAAATGTTTTATCGCAATGGGGCATAGATAGCGAGAGGATTATCGTCAGCGGTTGCATCAAATATGACAAATATTTAAGGGTTTCCCCCTCGTTGGTTAAAAAGAAAATTTGCAAACAGTTACATCTGAATTTTGAAAAACCGGTTTGCTTGATAACTCCTATTCCCATATCGCAAGGCGGGCATATTCTTAAAAAAACCATGTGGCAGATAAACAAGGAGGTCATCGATTGTGCCTGCGAGTTTAGAGACATTCAGATTATAATCAAACTTCATCATTCGGATATAAGCCAAAAGAGCATTACCGAATCAGTAAAAAAAATGAACCAGGACAAGGTAGTTATTTTAAGTAATTACGATTCTCTTGCTTTAGCCAAAGGCAGCGATTTTTTGATAGCTTGCCACACGACATTTGCTATTGACGCAATAGCCTATGAAAAACCTGTAATTTTATTCGAGGAACAAAGCATAGAAAAATATGGGAAATATAATGTATTTTTTGACGGCACAACCAAAGAAAAACTCATAAGTTCCATCAATACGATAGTGAACAATTTAAATAATAATAAAAATATGCAATATGATTGCGACGCGCGCCCTGTATTTGCTGAAGATAAAACAGCATCGCGTATCGTAGCAGATATATTGCAAGAAGTGCATAAAAATGGATAAATTAAAAGATTCCGATAATTTAGTTTCTATCATTTTGCCGGTCTATAACGGAGAAAAATATTTAGAAGAACAGGTAAAAAGCATTCTCGAGCAAAGTTACACTAATACAGAAATTGTTATTGTTGATGACAAATCTAAAGATGACAGCCTTGAAATTGCCAACGACTTGGCTAGGCTGGATAAGCGCATAAAAGTATATAATAATGTTTGCAATTTAGGCCTGTCTGCTAACTTCCTTAAGGGGGTTTCTCTGGCAAAAGGGGAATTTGTATGCTTCTGTGACCAGGACGATTATTGGAAGCATGACAAGATAGCTGCCTTAAAAGAACTTCTGGAAAGGGATTCGCGTAATATGCTCGCGTATTCTGATTTAGAAATATGCGATGATAAACTGGCAGTTATGTGCCGCTCTTTTTGGAAAACTTCAGGTATAAAACCGAAAAAAGGCTACTTAAAAGAATTATCGTTTCTTAAGAATATTGCACCGGGTTGTTCCATGATGTTTCGGAAAAAAGTAAGGGATATTTTGGCTAAGATACCTGCGGATGCGCCATTTTTACATGACCATCTGGCTTTGATAATAAGTTGCGGCCTTGGGAAAATAGTTTATACCAATAAAGCGCTGGTAAAATACAGGCAGCATGACAATAACAACATCGGGGCTTTTTATAATTCAATAATCAATAAAGAGGTAATAATAAAAGCGCTTGATGGGAAAATATCATATTTTAAAAAACTTTCCTTGCCCGGGTTAAATCTTGATTTGAAAAAAATCCTATCTTTTTGCAATTGTTTGCGTGACGGAAAATTTTTAATGCGTTTATCTTTTATGAATTATTATCTTTTTTTACGAAACGATACCTTTCTGGATAAAGCTCTCGGCTTTTTTGAATGTTTTTTCCCCGCGGCATACGGCTGGCTAAAGGCAAAAGCCAGGAAAGAGGAAGTCTATTTATGGGCTGAAAGGCTTATTTTTTTAATATGGTCGGCAGTAGTTTTGTTGTATTTTATAAATTCTTTTATACTGCATAAATTTTCAAAGTTTTCAACATGGATAAAATGAAAAAAGAAACCCATATTGAGGAAGAAACAAAAAAAGCCTGGAATGAGAACTGGAAGCCTTATGAAGCCAAAGAACTGATGGAAATATTTACTTATCCCAGAGTAAAAAAACAGTTGGCGCTTTATATGAAGTATATTTCCAAGGAGGATAAGATCTTGGAAGGCGGCTGCGGCTTGGGCCCGTATCTTATATACCTGCACAATAAAGGCTATGACGTGGTGGGCGTAGATTATAATGAAGACCCTCTTAAGAAGATAAAGTCTTATAACAGCTCTTTGCCGGTAAGCGTTATGGATGTAAGATGCCTTCTTTTTAAAGATAAAACCTTTAACGCTTATCTTTCTCTTGGTGTTATTGAGCATTTTGTGGAAGGCCCGCAAAAAGCTATTTCTGAAGCTTATCGGGTTTTAAAAAATGGCGGGGTCTTCATAGTCCAGGTTCCGATTATGAATGTATTTCTGGCAATTAAATACCCCTTGGAATTATTAAAAAGAAACCATTTTTTCAGGAAAATTTTCCGCCGGGAAGAAAAAAAATATTATTGGCAGCAATATTTTAAGGCGCGCCGGTTAAAGCAAATAATTGAAAAAGAAGGCTTTCAGGTGTTTGAAGTTGTGCCTATGGATCAGGAGCATAGCATAATTAGTTTTTCCGGCATATTCAGGGATAAAAAAAGCTACGACGGCGCAAACAAAACAGGCTTAGCCCTAAGCAGGTTCTGCGAAAAATATTTCCCCTGGCTTAGCGCAGCTAATATGGTTTTGATATGCAAAAAGCAAGGATAAATTCGTAATGTTAAACCTGGCCATATTTTTGTTATTACTTTTAATAATCTTGCCGTTAGGCAAAATGCTTTCCAGAATTTTTATCGATAATGGCCACCTTTCTTTTTTGGAAAGATTTTTCATTAACTTTGGCCTTGGAGCAGGCTTAACCGGCCTCATTATTTTATATGTAGGCCTTTTGGGTATTCTTTATAAATGGTTGATAATAATAATGTTGATTTTCCTGTTTGTAATTTTTATAAAAGATATAAGAATTATTATAAAGGATATAATCTTGTGGTTAAAGTCTTTCGTTAATACTCATTTTTCGCCATTGGAGCGTTTTTTAATATTTTCTTTAGCGTTTGTCTGGTTTTTTACGCTGATAGGTTCGCTTTCTCCGCTTTTGGGGATGGATGCAGCCTCTTACCACATGCAGGATCCTAAAATATTCATAAAAGCACATAAAGTGTTTTATCTGCCATACACAAGAGAATCGCTTTGGCCGTTTTTGGTGCAGATGCTTTTTACGCTGGGCCTGTTATTGAAAGGCGTTATGCTTGCGAAATTGTTTCATTTTGCCTTCAGTATTTTTTCTGTTATAGGTATATATGTTTTCTGCAGAAGGTATTGGCCGAGAGCCAATTCCTTGATGGCAGGCGCGATTTTTGCCCTTATTCCGGCAATTTTTACAGGAACAACATATGCTTATACGGATTTGGGAGTGGTTTTTTATACCATACTTGCATTCTATGGATTTTTTTTATGGCTTGATACAAAAAACAATAAATGGTTTTATTTATCCGCCGCGGCCTGCGGGTTTCTTTTAGGTATTAAAATAACATCGGCGGTTACCCCGGCAATAATTTTATTTTTATACTTTTTTAATAAGGTCCGCGAAAATAAAATCATAAAAGAAAAATTTTTGCCTGTAATTATTTTTACATTAATAATACTTGCAACGGGCGGCGTGTGGTATATAAGGTCGTGGATAATTCTCGGTAACCCCATTTTTCCCTTTGCGGCATATCTTTTTAACGGTGCAGGTTACATGGAGGAAAAATTAAGGTATCAATTGACTTCAGGCATCGGCACGGGCCCTGTGCAGTTTATTAAAATGCTTTGGCCTCTCACGTTATATCCGGACCGTTTTGGAGGAGAAAGCATAGGCGCGATATTTTTGATATTTTTACCTATGATTATATTCGTAAGGAAAATATCAAAATTTATAAAATATGTAATATTTATAACAGTAAGCTTGTATGCCTCGTGGTTTATCGTTTATCAATATGTGAGATTTTTCTATCCTACGCTCATATTTTTATCCATACTGGTTTCTTATATCTATTTTAATTTTTGCAAAAAAGATAAAATAATTTCCAAAACTTCCACCGTAGTTATAATTTTATTATTTTGCTATAGCGCAGCTTTGTCTGTTTATCATAATTTGGATAAAATTCCCGTAGTCTTTGGAGTGCAAAAACAGCAGGATTACCTTTTAAAGCATGAACGAATTTATGAAATTGCGCAGTATGTAAATAATAATTTGCCGGTAAACAGCAAAATTTTAATTTTAGCCGAACCGCGCTTATACTATTTTAATCGCGATAGTGCCGTTGCCACGCTTATAGAAATGGATTATATGGCAGATAAAAATATTAAAAATAAACAAAGCTTTGAAGAATATTTACGCTCGCAGGGTTTCGGAAATTATATGCTTTATATGAAAGATTATTCAAGAAATGGTTGTCCGGATACGCCATTAACTGCGCAAAATCTTTTCGTAGGCTATGATAAAAAACTGCTCAAGGAAACGGAATTTGTTTATAGAGACGAGCATTATGTGTATCAACTTTGGAAAATAGGAGATAAAAATAAAAACTAAGATTATGAAAACTTCTATAATCATACCTGTTTATAACGAAAAAGATACTATTGAAGAAATAGTAGGCCGCGTTCTTAAGGTAAATCTTGATAAGGAAATAATCATTGTGGATGATAAATCGACAGATGGAACTAGTGATATATTGCGCAAGAAATTCAGCAATGCCGCTAACGTCACTCTGGTTTTTCTGGAAAAAAACAGGGGCAAAGGTTTTGCGATACGCACCGGCTTATCGTACGTAAAAGGCGATGTCGTTATCATACAGGACGCGGACTTGGAATACGACCCTAACGATTATGTATTGCTTGTTGCGCCTATAAATGAGCATAAAACTTCTGTGGTATATGGTTCGCGGTTTATGCGCCTTAATACTTTAAAATATATATGGTCTTGGTTTATCAGCAAATTAAAAGGAAAGGCATGCAATATAGGGCATATCTATTTTTCAAACTTTTTGGGCATACAATTTTTGAATTTATTGATATTTATGCTATACGGAAAAAGAATAACCGATGAGGCAACCTGCTATAAAGTATTTAAAGCTGATGTTATAAAAAAAATCAATCTAAAGTGCGAACGATTTGAATTCTGCCCCGAGGTAACTGCAAAAGTTTATAAGGCAGGCTACGATATCCGCGAGGTGCCTATTTCTTACTATCCAAGAACTACCGAGCATGGAAAAAAATTAAGCTGGAAAGACGGTTTGGTGGCTATAGCAATTTTGATTAAATATAGATTTATAGATTAAAACCATGAGTAAAATTAAAACCGTAAAAGAAAAAATAATAAAAGATACTTTTATCTATACCATAGTGCAATATGGCTCAAGCATTTTTGGTTTTATCGGGGCTACCGCCATGAGAAGCTTTTTGGGCCCTTATCTTATAGGTATATGGTCGCTCCTTAGGGTCATCATAGAATATACACTTTGGGGTGAACTTGGGGTCGCAACGGCAACAACTTTTAAAATCCCATTCTTTAAGGGCAAAGGCGATCATGGAAAAGCAAAGCAAATAGAGGATGTTGCGTTTTCTTTTGTATTTATCATGTCGGTTGTTTCGGGGTTGCTGATATTGATAGGTACATTTATGTTAAAGGATAAACTTCCCGCCGAGTTATTTGCCGGGCTCGTATTTATTTCAGCGTATCTTTGTCTTGAAAGATTATATGGCTATTATCTTATAATACTCAGGGCTCACAGCAATTTCACAGTAATAAATAAATCCGTTGTATTCGATTCGCTTGTCAATTTAATATTTATATTCCTGCTTGTTAAAAACTTCAAAATGCAGGGGTTGTATTTGACAGTAACAATCCTGGCCTGCCTAAATATACTTTTTATACACTTTTTGGCGCGGCACCGCGTGTCTTTTACTCTTAAGCTAAACGGTGAAATGGCCCATCTTTTAAAGTATGGTTTACCTCTTCTTTTTGTGGGGATGTTAAATATGATATTGCGCAGTACCGATAGAATAATGATAGCCAAAATGCTTGGCGTTACTTATGTGGGGTATTACAGCATTGCGCTTCTTTCCAAAAATTACGTAAGCGGATTATCGAATAATTTCGGAATCGTAACTATTCCTAAAATTCTTGAGGCTTACGGAAAAGAGGAAAATATTGAGCATATAAAAAAATTCGTTACCATATCCGCAGAAGTAATCTCTTATATCCTACCTTGTTTTCTGGGGATGCTTTACCTTCTTATACCTATTTTTGTTCAAACTTTTCTGCCAAAATTTATCCCCGGTATCCTCGCGGCGCAGGTTTTATTGCTTGAAATTTTTTTCAGTTCTTTTTGCCCGCAAGCGAGCCAGTTCATAACTGCACTGGGAAAGCAGTCGCGAATGATACCGATAAATATAGGCGCCATAATTATTAATATATTAGCTAATTACTTTTTTATAAAAATAGGATGGGGGATAGCCGGAGTTGCCGTAGGAACTTTTATGGCAACGCTTTTCAGCTCTTTCCTGATATTAGGTTATGCGATGAAGCATTTTACCGGATATAAAGAGATAATTAAGTTCGCCATAAGATGCATTCTCCCTTTAATATATATTATAGTAGTTGTTTTTGGGTGTACTTATTTCATAAGGCCGGTAAATGTTTGCGCGGGGTTAGCAATTCAAGTCGCGGTTTTAATTATATGCTGCGTGCCTTTATTGATATATATAAATAAAAGAACCCGCATATTAAGCACTATTTTTAATATATTATTTAAACGAGTGAAACGAAAATAACGTGAAGGTAAATATAGCTATCCTTAATTATAACGGAAGAGCTTTATTGGAAGAATGCCTGCCAAGCATATTGGAATCCGTAAAGGCAAGTAAGCATAATGTATTTGTCACTGTTTTGGATAATTGCAGCACCGACGGCAGCGTTAATTTTTTAAGGCAGGCATTTCCAGAAATAAATGTCTATGTTGCCAGAGAAAATAAAGTGTATTGTTCTTATAATGAATTTTTCAAAAATTGCGATGATGATATCGTGGTCATTTTTAATTCCGATATAAAAGTAGATAAAAATTTCCTTGATCCGCTGGTTGAAAATTTTAAAGATCCGGATGTTTTTTTTGTTTCTTCGCGGATGTATTTTTTTGACGGCGTAACCTATCAGGGCGATAAATCAAAAGCTTCGATCCGCCTAGGAATTATATCGGCAGACACGCGGTTTAAAGGCTATGAGACTTTAATAATGGATAAGAGTTTTACTTTTTCAACCGGAAACGGCGCATTTGACAGGAAAAAATTCCTCGAACTTGGCGGATTCGATGAATTATATCTTCCCGGCAGGTACGAAGATGTTGATTTTTGTTTTCGCGGCTGGAAATCCGGTTTTAAAGGAATATATGAACCGGCAAGCGTTATTTATCATAAAGGCTATGCGAGTTTTAAGGTTGCATTTAGCGATAAAGAAATCCAGAAAACTGTTTTTAGAAACAGCCTATTATTCATGTGGAAAAACATAACCGATAAAAAGATTTTATTTGAAATGCATTTTTGGCTTCTGCCGCGGCTGGCGCTGTTTATGCTGACGTTTCGATTTTATTTTCTGAAAGGCTTTCTGGAAGCATTATCGAAACTTCCTGAAATTTTAAGAATTAAAAAAAATATAACCAAAAATTTTAAAAGAACCGACAGGCAAGTTTTAAATATTGTAGGCTGAGCATGAGTAAACTTTCCGTAATTATAATAGCAAGGAATGAAGCCCCGCGGATAAAAACGGCACTTGAATCGGTCGCGTGGGCCGATGAGATTATTGTGGTTGATTCTGAAAGCAGCGATGCGACCGTACAAATAGCAAAGAGCTTTACAGATAAGGTGTATTCGCGTAAATTTGATGATTTTTCGTCGCAAAAAAATTTTGCCATATCAAAATGTAGTAATGATTGGGTATTTTCTCTGGATTGCGACGAGATTGTTTCTTTGCAGTTAAAAGATGCACTTATCAATGTCGTTAAGGCATCCAATGCTTGCAGCGCTTTCCGGGTTAAGCGCATAAACAAAATCTTCGGAAAAGTATTGGCTCATGCCGCCGGCAACGATTTTCCGGTTAGATTATTCAGAAAAGATAAAGCCAGGTTTATTCAGCCCATCCATGAATTCTTACTTATTGACGGAGAGGTTTCGCTTTTAGACGGAGATTTATTTCATAATACCACATCCAGTGCGCAATTGGAGTTAGATAAAACAGAACAATACACCGACATTGAATCTCGTTTCCTATTAGAGCGAAATGTCAGGCCTTCTGTCTTTAAGATATTTTTTTATCCCGCAGCAATATTTTTTAATATAACTTTACTGAAAAAAGGATTTTTAGACGGCAAGGCCGGTTTGCTCTATGCATGGTTTTCTGCGCGCTACGCGTTCGTAAAATATTGCAAAGCGCGTAAAGTCATAAAAGATGCAAAGTATCTCGAATACTTAGTCGCCAAGCGTTTTGATGAGTTGTCCCGTCAATTCCCCGATAGCATTGATGAGGGTGATTCGCGCCTGGGAGAATTGCTTGATTCCTTCGGAAAATTAGAGGGTAAAAATATTTTAGAAGTCGGTTGCGGCAAAGGAAGGTTTACTAATGCCGTAAGCCAAAGGAAAGCGTTTTGTTTCGGAGTGGACGTATCGGAAAGCCTGCTAAAAGTAGCGCGTACGAAAAATAATGGCACATTTTTAAAGGCATCAGCCACCAACCTGCCTTTTGAAGCGAATACTTTTGACGGCGTTTTTGCTGTTGAAGTTGTGGAACATCTCCCGGATTTAAGGGCATTCCTGCGGGAAGCAGTACGCGTATTAAAGCAGGATGGGGCTTTAGTGATTATCGATAGAAATATTCTTTCATTGAATAACCGGCGCCTGCTTGTCCCTAATCTTTTGATAAAACATTATCATGAAATGAAAAATGATTGGATGTATCCTAGAGGGTTTCCCTATCATGAACAATGGTTTCTGAAAAATAAAATTGGAGGAATTCTTAAAACATATTTTTCGAAAGTGGAAGCAAAATATATTTTATCGGATTCAGAGAAGATATCGCCGATAAAAATGATTTTTAAAAGCATACCCCTAACCAGGCACTTTATTATCTGGAAAGCAACCGGCCATAAGGTTTTATGAGCACAAAAAATATCAATCCATTTTTGGATACAAAGAGCGTTATCAAGGCTTTTTCGTTTAGAAATAAAACTTTTTTTGAGAAAGTCGCTAAATATCCAAAGATTAAATACTTAGAGCAAATTTCTCAGCGTCCCGATGAATTTAAGCAAATGAATTTATATCCGCAAGGAAAAGATAATATCTTTACGCTGCGTATCGATGCTGATGAGGTACATACCGATGATTTTAAAGAATATATAGAAATATTCCGGGATTATTCTCCCTGGATAACTTTGTTCTGTTCTGCCCGTGCGTTTGAAAAAAATAAAAAGCTTCTTGAAGAAACTAAAGAGGCCAATATAGATATACAATCGCACGGCTACTATCATTATGTTTATAATGATTATGAAAGTAATTTATTTAACCTTAGCAAGGCGAAATATTTTTTCGAAGAACTGAAAATCATAACTTCCGGTTTCGCTGCGCCCATGGGAAAGTATAACAATAACCTTATGCTGGCGTTAGAGGAGTTAGGATATAAGTATTCTTCCGACTTTTCCTTTGACTACCTTAATTTTCCACATTATCCATATCTCGGAAAAAGGTTTTCAAAAATTCTCCAGGTGCCAATATTTCCCATTTGCCCGGAGATTTTGTTTGCAGCAGGCCTGTCAATTGACGAGGTTATTGCTTATTTTAATGAGGTAGTAAAAAATCTTACCATAATGAATATCCCGATTATTATTTATGCGCATACGAACAAAACTTATCCGCAGGTTAAAATATTTTTAAAAGAATTCTTGGAAAGAATTAAAGATAACTCTGTGCTTCATAAATGCAATATGACTGATTTTTCTTCGTGGTGTTTTTCCGTGGAAGATGCTTCGTTTTCGTCCCAATATGGCCTGCTTGTCCCTGAGGCTTCCGCGGCACTACGCCAGCCGCAGGAGGATTTGTTAGGCGCAGAAGTTACGGAAAATTTTACCAAGAAAATAAAATCATTTATTAAGGAAATGATTGACTATGAAGACGTTACTCCTTTAGAAGAATTGCGTGGAAATCTTTTCAGGAAAGGTTTGAAATCATTATACCGGCGGTATAAAATAAAACGACAATAACTTTATGCCAAAAATACTTTTCTACTCATATCCCTGGGCATTTCAGAAAATGGGCGGCGGTGAAATCCAGCTTCTCAAAACCAAGGAGTTTCTGGAGAATAAAGGCGTAAAGGTTAAAATGTTTGACCAGTGGCAGGATAAGCTGTCTGCCTATGATATTTTGCATGTTTTTGGTTCAGTTAAGGATTGCTTGGGGTTAATAAGGGCTGCAAAAGAAAGCAAAGTTAAAGTTTGTGTTTCTTCCATATTTTGGACGGATTTACGCAGGTGCCTGGGAGAAGTAGGGCTGCACAATAAAACAAATGCTTTGCTGCATCATGCGCTTAAGGCGGTTTGCCCGTCTTTTCCTTCGGCACGGAGAGAAATTTTTACGTTGGCTGATTTAATCCTTCCTAATTCTGAAAGCGAAGCGAAACAGATTCAAAGATATTTTTCCATAGAAAAAGATAAATTTTTTGTTGTCCCTAACGGCGTAGAAGAAAGGTTTCAAATGGCGGCACCGGATGAGTTCGCCGGTAAATACAAGTTGCGGGATTTTATTCTTTACGTAGGCAGAATTGAGCCGCGTAAAAATCAGCTTTCCTTTATCCGGGCAATGAAAGGCTTTAAAAAGTCCCCGGTTGTTTTTGTCGGCGATTACACCCTGGAACATAAATATTATTATGATGCCTGTTTAAGAGAAAAAGACGATAATATGTTTTTTTTAGGCTATATTGAACATGACACTTCCCTGTTTTCTTCAATGTATGCTGCCTCTAAAATTTTTTCTTTAACAAGCTGGTTTGAAACCCCCGGCCTTTCCGCGCTTGAAGCAGCTGCCTGCGGGAAAAATATTGTAATTACGCCTTACGGTTCAACCAGGGACTATTTCGGGGATTTTGCTTTTTATGCCAGGCCGCATAAGCCGAAAGAAATAAGGCGCATTGTAGAGCAGGCTTTCGAACGGCCTTGCGGCGATAATTTAAAACAATATGTGCTGAACAATTTTTCCTGGGAAAAAGTAGCCCAAACAACATTGTCAGCATATGAAAAAATATTAAAATAACCCCTGCTAAAAGTATGCTATAATTATACAAATGTCCTAGATTCATATTTTTGCCATAAAACAGCGTAATCGTTTTCTAACAACCTATATAAATCAGCCTAAAGCTAACCCATGAAAAAGATACTTTTTGTTATCGGAACCAGGCCGGAGATAATTAAAACAGCCCCGGTGATACATATTTTTAATAAAGATAAACGCTATGCAACAAAGGTATGTTTTACCGGACAACATCAAGCTATGGCAATAAAAATGATTGAGGAATTTGGCATAAAAATAGACTATGATTTACAGCTAATGAAACCAGGGCAGTCTTTAAATTACCTGGCTTCGGCCGCTATCAGAGGGATAGATTCTGTGTATGAAGCTTTTGGCCCGGATATGGTTTTTTTACAGGGCGACACTACTACAGCTTTTTGCGCCGCGCTTGCCGCATTTTATAGAAGAATTAAAGTAGCGCATATCGAGGCGGGCCTTCGCACTTACGACAAATACAGGCCTTACCCTGAGGAGTTAAACCGGCAAATGGTATCACGCGTTACAGATATTCATTTTGCGCCAACGACTAAAGCTAAAAATAATCTTATTCAGGAAGGCGTAACTGCCGGTTCAATAACCGTTACAGGCAATACTGTTATCGACGCTTTATTCTATATTAAAAAGCATAAAAAACATTTTACTAGCAAAGCCCTGGAGTCTTTGCCTAGAAATAAGCAGCTGATACTTGTCACGGCGCATCGCCGGGAAAATTTTGGCCGTCCGTTAAAAAATATTTGTGAAGCCTTAAGGGCATTAGCACAAAATAACAAAGATATAATTATTGTCTATCCGGTGCACCTAAACCCAAAGGTTTTAAAGCCCGTGCGTTCTTTGCTGGGCGGGATTAAAAATATCTTACTTATTAAACCGCTGGGCTATAGTGATTTTGTAAGGTTGATGGGCAAGGCTTATTTTATTCTTACAGATTCAGGCGGTATCCAGGAAGAAGCCCCTTCTTTGGGAAAGCCAGTTTTGATTCTACGCGACAAGACAGAACGCCCCGAGGTTGTTAAAGCAGGTTGCGCTAAAATTGTCGGTACAAATAACACAAAAATTGTCAAATATGCCCAGCTGCTTTTACGCTCTAAAATTTATTATCGTAAGATGAGCATGAAAAGAAATCCTATAGGCGACGGAAGAGCCGCTATAAGAATAAAGAAAAAAGTTGATAGTGTATAGAATATATTTATGATGCCGAGAAGACAATATTTTTTAACAAAAATATGAAAATATTTTTTGATGCCAGAATGATCGAGCATCCCGGCATAGGCCGCTACATTAGATGCCTGCTTACCGAATTTAAGAAACAAAAAGAAATCAATTTGCATTTATTGGGGAATAAGATTTTAATAGGAAAATATCTCGGCATAAACGAAAATATTATTGATTTTGATTATCCTATTTATTCAACGCAGGAACAATTGGGTTTCCTGCATCTTAAAAAAATCATCGGTTCCAATATTTTACATATTCCGCATTACAATATTCCGGTTCTAACAAATTTTAAGCTTGTGGCTACAATACATGATTTGATTCATATAGTTTATCCTCAAGGCGCCAGTAAAAAGTTCGCTTCAGTTTATATGAAATTAATGGTAGAACGGGTATTGAAAAAAGCAAAAAAGATAATCTGCGTTTCAAACTCGACAAAAAATTCCCTTGAAAAAATCTACGGAGAAAAGAATCTCAATGTAAATGTAATTTATGAAGGCGTAGAAGAAAATTTTTCTCAGATAAACGACACAACTTATCTCTTTCGGGTAAAAGAAAAATATAAATTGCCGCAAAAATTTATTCTTTACGTAGGAAGCTTAAGGAGGCATAAAAATATAAAAATGCTCCTAGAGTCATTTTCGAAATTACGCGAGCGTCTCCCCGATGCATCCTTGGTTGTCGTGGGCAGATTAAGCCATCATTTCGATTTTAACAAGAAAAACGTCTTATATATAGGAGAGGTCCCTGATGATAAAGAATTAGCCGCGATATACAATTTGTCTTGTGCTTTCTGCAATTTATCGCTTTATGAAGGCTTTGGATTAACTGTTTTGGAGGCCCAGCAATGCGGCACGCCTGTAGTCTGCAGCGATATAGCACCTCATTTAGAGATAGGCGGAAACGGGGTTTGCGCAGTTTCCGTACAAGCCATTGACCACATAGTAGATGCTTTGTATAATGTTTTAATTGACGATAATTTGCGTAATACCCTCATCCAAAAAGGCTTCGAAAATATCTATAGATTCAATTGGGCTGATACAGCAAACAAAACCACAGCTATCTATAAAGAATTATTGATGGATTAACGGATTGGTAGTATAAGACAGTTATGATAAATTCGTTGTTCATTTAGTTCTTTAACTCATTAATTGGTTTATAATGAAAGTTGCGATAATACATGATTGGCTTACCGGAATGCGCGGCGGAGAGAAATGCCTTGAAGTTTTTTGCGAACTTTTCCCGCAAGCTGATATTTTTACTTTGCTTTACGATAGCAGTTCTGTTTCGCCGATTATCCGAGCTATGCCGGTTAAAGCTTCCTTTATCCAATATCTTCCTTTTGCATTAAAAAAATACAGAAATTATCTTCCTCTATTCCCTCGCGCAATTGAAAGTTTTAATTTAAACGGATATGATTTAATATTAAGTTCAAGCCACTGCGTAGCAAAGGGTGCGAAAAAGCCCAAAAATTCATTTCATCTCTGTTATTGCTATACGCCCATGCGTTACGTTTGGTCTTTTTTTGAAGACTATTTCGGCGCATACCCTTTTTTAAAGAAAAAAATTGTCGGTTGCATAGCAGAAAAACTTAAAAAATGGGACTTAAGGACTCTTGGCAGAGTTGATGAATTTGTTGCAATTTCAAAAACCATACAAAAAAGAATAAATGATATTTATAAAAGAGACTCCGGAGTTATTTTTCCACCGGTAGATTGCGAAAAATTTATTCTAAATAGCAGCGTTAAAAGGGAAGATTTTTATCTCTGCGTTTCTGCTCTTGTGCCTTATAAGCGTATTGATATAATTATAGATGCATTTAACAGGTGCCCGGATAAGAAGATATTTATAATAGGAGACGGCAACCTGAGAAAAGAACTTGAAGGAAAAATTTCTTCTAAGAATATAAGGTTTCTTGGCTGGGTAGCTGACAGCGAGCTTATTTCTCTAAACCAGCGGGCAAAAGCATTCATTTATGCGGCAGAAGAGGATTTTGGAATTTCTCCTCTTGAAGCGCAGGCAACAGGAGCGGTTGCAATTGCGTTTGGCCGCGGCGGGGTAGCCGAAACAGTGGCACCGTTAGGTAGCCCCAATCCTACCGGCATATTTTTCTATAAACAGGAAAGCGAAGCATTAATTGAGGCAATAAATGAATTTGAGAAACATACTAATGAATTTAACCCTGCATGGGCAAGAGAAAACGCAGCTAAATTCAGCCGCGATAATTTTAAAAACAATTTTAAAAACCTAATTACGAAAAGAATAAACTCAAATTGATATGCCGCATAAGCTGACTAAGAAAAAACTAACTATTCACTATTTTGGATATTTAATACTAAACGATTTAGTGGTTAGCTTTTTAGCTCTCTCTTTTTCTTATTGGCTACGTTTTAATTCCAATCTTTTTAATTTACCTTTTGGTGTGCCTTCATATGGAAACTATATATTTCCTTTTTTATCTATTGAGATTCTTCTTGTTATTCTTATCAACAGAGAAGGCCTTTATCGGCTTGATTTTACAAAGAAATTCGTTGACCATATTTTTTCGCTTGTAAAAAGTATTGGCCTTGCAATACTGCTTCTTTTGGCCGGCACCTTTTTTTACAGAAACACAACCTATTCGCGTCTGCTTATTTTGATAATTGGATTTAACCTGTGTTTTTTTCTGATTGTTTCCAGGCTCATCTGGAGGCTTTTTTATGCAAAAAATATTTTTGAAAAAGCCAAGAAGAAAATTCTAATATTAGGCAAACCGGAAACCATAAATAAAATTTTAGAACACCTGGATTATTTCAATCGTTATGGAGATATTACCGGATTTGTTTCTACGCGTAAATCTCTCCCCGGGCAGAAAGAACAAAAATATATAGGTTCAATCGACAATCTTAACGACATACTGGATCGTTATAAACCGGATGAAGTAATACTTTCCGATTTGGAGCTTCCTAGAAAAACAGTGATTAATCTTATCCTGGAAGCAGAAAAAAGGCTGGTAACTTTTAAGATAGTAGCTGACCTTTTTGATATAATGATTCAAAAATTCGAGATAGAAAGCGTCGATGGGCTTAATCTTATAAAATTTAAAGAATCATCACTGAATTTTGCTTATAGCAGGTTTTTAAAAAGAGCTGTTGATATAGCAGGCTCGGTTTGCGGTATCATTATGCTTGCCCCTGTATTTTTTATCATATCTTTAATCATCAAAATAACATCCAAGGGGCCTGTGTTTTTTTCTCAGGAGAGAATAAGCGAGGAAGGTAAAGTCTTTAGAATACATAAATTCCGCAGCATGTATCTGGGTGCTGAAAGCAAAACCGGCCCGGTATTTGTAAGAAAAGATGATGACAGATGTACGCCCATAGGAAAATTTTTGAGAAAATATAACCTTGATGAAATACCCCAATTGTACAATGTCTTATGGAGTGAAATGAGCCTTGTCGGGCCCAGGCCGGAAAGGCCTTTCTTTGTTGAACAATTTAAGGACGATATACCGCGGTACATGAGCAGGCATCACATAAAAGCAGGTATCACCGGTTGGGCCCAGATACACGGGCTTCGCCAGGGGACCCCAATTGAAGAAAGGGTAAAGTATGATTTATATTACGCAGAGAACTGGTCTATATGGCTTGATTTAAAAATTATTTTCCTTTCTTTTTTTGCCGTAAAGAATGCTTACTAAAAAATTAGATTTTATAAGCGAATTTTTTCTCTGGATTTTGGCGTTTAGCGTAACTTTGTCAAATGCTCCGGTAGAAGTATGTTCCTATATCCTGATTGCTATTTTTTTAATAAAAATAATTATTTCCCGGGACATAAAATTTATACATTCCACCACAAGCCTATTATTTTGTTTGTTTTTCATTATTATATTTATTTCCGCTATCCGCAGCCAGTATCCAAGTGAAAGCTGGAGGGGTTTTTCCAGAATCCCGAAATATATTTTTCTGTTTTTTTCTTTACAAGCGCTTTTTGAGAGCGACAAAAGGAGAATGTCTCGTTTTTTCTGGGTGATAATAACAGTATCAGCTATCACCTTTCTAAACGGTATTTTCCAGGGTATTTTTGGTTTCGATATTTTTAAGCACAACACTATTAATAAGCTGGAATCTCTTCGTAGGATAATGGTTACTTTTGCTGATCCCAATGATTTCGGTGCGTATATAATTTCCGTTCTTCCCCTTACATTTTTATTCCTAAACCGCGGCCTTTCGAAATCAAAACGAACTATACTTTTGATTGTTTGTTTGCTGGGGCTTTATTGTTTATTCAGAACTTCTTCCCGCGGCGCCTGGCTTGGTTTTTTGGCGGGAATAAGCATTTATTTTTTTATTTACAACAAAAAGATCGCAATTATTGTGCCTATCGCTATTGTTTTGTTGCTGATGATAACGCCAAAAGGCTTTGACCGCGTTACAGGGCTTTTTAAGCAAGAAAAAAATAGCGTATGGGAAAGGAAGGTATTATGGAATTCTGCCTTAGGTATGATAAAAGAGGATCCGGTATTGGGCAAAGGCGTAAATACCTTTTCCAGGTATTTTCCTAAATACAAACCGGCTGATTATCCGGATCTTCGTTATGCGCATAACTCATATTTACAAATGGCTTCAGAAATTGGTATTTTAGGATTGTTGGTATTTTTAAGCATCCCGTTGCTTATACTCTCTAAGGCGTTGCGAAGCATAAAACAAAAAATAACGCGAGGAATAGATGGCCAAATACTGCTCGGTTTAATTGCCGGTTACATTGGGTTTTCAATCCACAGTTTTGTCGACAATAATTTATTCTCGCTTATGCTTACAACTTTATTCTGGATAATTGGCGCTTATATTATTTCTCTTAATGCGCTAATTTCCGATAATCTAAAAAGCGCTAATGTTTGCCAGGATTAAATTTTTCTACTTCGTCGAAAAATTTAAGGAGAAAATAAATGCCTAGGGATTATTCGTTGTCAGCAGTTATTCTTTCGCGTAACTGCGAAAAAAAGATTGGGCAATGCCTTGCTTCTCTTAAAGGTTTTGCTGATGAAGTTATTGTGGTTGATGGCGAGAGCACTGATGACACCAAAGAAATAGCTATAAGGTCAGGCGCTAAATTCTATTCGCATAAATTTTTAGGTTCATTCGCGGCAGAGCGTAATTTCGGTTCCGATAATGCAAGCAGTGAGTGGGTTTTACAGTTGGATAGCGATGAGGTAGTAAGCGAAGATTTTAAGCATAAATGCGATGAGCTGCTTCCCAAAACAGAATATGCGGCTTTTAAATTTTTGCGAAAAAACTCCTTTCTGGGGCATGTTTTTAAATACGGAGGCTGGTATCATTGGTCGCAGCATTTATTTAAAAAAGATTACGCTCACTATGAGGGCAGAGTCCATGAGAAAATGCTGGTGAATGGAAAAGTAGGCGAGTTAAATGCCGACATTTTGCACTTTCCTTTTGACAGCATAACTGAATTCATAGACAGGCAAAACCGCTACACCGATTTACAGGCAAAAGATATTCTTGAGGAAGAAAAAGAACTGGACATCAAAAAAATCAAATACAATCTTACCTGGAAACCGTTAAAGTTATTTAAGAAAATGTATTTTAACAAGAAAGGCTACAAAGAAGGCCTGCCCGGACTGGTTTTTTCTATTTTGTTTTCATGGGTTCATTTCGTAAAATGGGCTAAAGTTTGGGAGATATACAGCAACTCTGAAAAGGCGCTAAAAGGCAAAAGTTAACTCAATCCAGGAAATAATAAAAAGCCCACCAATATAATGTTTAAAAAAATACTTATCATAAGAATAGGCAATATCGGCGATGTGTTATTCGTAACGCCGGTTATACGCAAGCTACGAAAAGTTTTTGGCAAGGCCCAAATCGATATTCTGACTTCTCCTCAAGGTAGAGTCGTAGTTGAGCAAAACCCTTATTTAAATAACATATTTATTTACAGGAAATTCCATAAAATAGAGCGGTGGTTTAAAAAAAGAAAATTGTCCAAGGCGTTGTTGCGTAATGAATATGATTTATGCATTGTATTTGAGTCTAATCTTGAATATACGAAGTTCGCTTATGAAATTACCAAGGATGCTTTACGCATAGGTGTTGCCAGTGAATTCGCAAAAAAGTTTTTGCATAAAACAAAAGAATTTTCCTACAGCCGCCATGCCATAGAAAATTATCTAGATGTTGTTTCTAAGTTGTTAAATATAGAAATTTCAAATGATGACTATAGCATGGATTTTTTCTTAAAAGAAAATATGGGCAATAAAAATCCGGGTAACGGTAAAGATAAAGGCTTTTTCATCGTTCATTCTTCCTACAGTAGTTATCTTCCAAGTAGGGCCTGGGAAATTGAAAAATTCGCGCACATTGCCAAATATCTCACTAGCCGCGGTTTTAGCGTGTTTATAACCGGCGCAATTTCCGATAAAGAGCCTAAACTGCTACTTGAAGAATTAAAAAATGAAAAAAATATTTATAGTTTTATCGGCAAAAGTCTGCAAGAAGCAGCCTGCCTTATAAAACAAGCAAAAGGTGTCCTGTGCCTTGATACAGGCATTCTTCATATAAGCCGCGCTCTTAATAAACCAATTGTTTGTCTTTTTGGGCCGTCAGATCCCTATCACACAGGCCCAATCGGCCCGGGGACGTACAAAACAATCAGAAAAGATTTTAACTGCGGCCCGTGCCAATATTTTGCGAGTTACAAAAAAGAGCAGAAAGAGAAATGTTTGGATGGAAAAATTACTCCCTGCATGAAAGCGATAGAGGCGGAGGAAGTAATAAAGAGCCTGGAGGCTATTATTGATGGATGACAGGAAGATAAAAAATGTTTTCTTTGTACGCTCCGACAGGCTGGGAGAGTTTATTTTAAGCCTTTATGCCGTTAAGCTTGTAAAATTAAATTATCCGGATAGCAAAATATATCTTTTGGCTAAAAAAGATAATATTGAACTGGTCCGTGGTATTGATTTTGTGGACTACTTTTTTGAATACGAAGATTATGTTTTTGGCGGCCTCAGGGGCGCATTTAATTTAAGCGGCATTCTAAGGAGAGAAAAAATAGATTGCGTAATTTCGCTTAACCCAAAAAAGGAATTCCATCTGGCATCCTTGCTCGCGTTTGTTAAGCAGCGTATAGGGTATAACAGGAAATTCGGGTTTTGCCTTAACAGGAAAATTGAAGATGAAAAATATAAAGGCGTAAAGCATGAAGTTGAATACAACCTGGATTTGATGAGGTTATTATGCAAGGATATTCATACTCCTAAAATTAATTTAGCCATAGATAACAGCGATACGCTGAAAGCCCTTGATATAATAGATTTAACAAAAAAATATGCTGTAATACATCCGTTTACTTCTAATCCGTCGAAAAAAATAGAGGATGATTTTTGGATGAGCCTTGTTAATAGATTGAAAAACTCCTGCGCCAAAGATGTCGTTATTATCGGCTCAAAAGATGAGATGAGCGTAAGTGCAGAATTGTCTAAAAAATTTAAGATAGAAGATTTGACAGGAAAGCTTTCTTTGCGAAATTTAGCAGCCTTTCTTAAGTACAATTGCAGTGTGTTTATAGGGCTTGATTCTGGGCCGATGCATCTTGCAAGCATTATAGGGGTACCTGTTGTCGGTTTATTTAAAACTTCCAATTCAAAGCGTTGGGGCCCTTTTAATACGCAATCGCTGATTTTGGAAAATAAAAGCGAAGAAGGCTTAAAACAGAAAATAGAAGATATTATTAAATTCGCTTGCTCAAATGTGCTGCGCAAAATATAATCTATAATCATGGATAGAGCAAAAATATCAGTCGTAATTCTGGCAAAAAACGAGGAATCGCGGATTAAGGACTGTCTTTTATCTGTAATGGGCTTTGCAGATGAGGTAATTGTCGTTGATGATGAAAGTAGTGACAAGACAGTTGCAATTTCAACTGAGCTGGGCGCTAACGTATTTATCAAGAAAATGGACGTTGAAGGGGCGCACCGTAACTGGGCATATTCAAAAGCAAGAAACAGCTGGATTTTTAGCTTGGACGCTGATGAAAGGTTTACGCCTGAGCTTAAAGACGAAATAAACCTTACACTTACGAAAAACCCCAAAGAGAACGCTTTTACTGTGCCAAGAAGAAACCATATAGGCAGTTACTGGTTGCGCTGGGGAGGTCAATATCCCTCCGCTCAGATAAAATTGTTCCGTAAGGACAGATTTAAATGGGAGGAAGTCGAAGTCCACCCAAGGGCATTTCTGGAAGGCGAATGCGGGCATTTAACAAAAGACCTTATACATTACACTTACCGCGACTGGGAAGATTTCCTAAAAAAACTTAACAACCAGACAACTCTTGAAGCAAAAAAATGGTATAAATATTCTTTTGAAAATCCCAAGAAAGCCCAGTATAAAATGAATACGTTTCACGCTATCTGGAGAACGCTGGACAGATTTATAAGAACTTATTTTGCCAAAAAAGGCTACCGTGACGGCTTTAACGGGTTTATGATTGCTTATTTTGCCTCGCTCTATCAGATAGTTAGCTACGCGAAATATCGCGAGCTTAAAAATAAAGATAACGCGCCCCGCAGCTAATTTCTCTGTATTTTAAGCATGTCTAAAAAACGCTTTATTATCTTTGGTCTCTTGTTGATTATGTTTATTTCTCTGTTTTTTAGATATGCCTCTCGCGCCCCAAAAAGAAACTACTGCGATTTCAGGGTTTACTATAATATTGCACAAAGGTTTCTTGCCAAAGAAAATATTTACAACCGGCCAGACGAAGGCATAACCCCCTTTAAATATTCCCCGGTTTTTGCTTTACTTGTTTCGCCGCTTGCATTTGTCTCTCAAAAGACGGCGAGCCTTATATTTTTTACCATAAGTTTTATTCTGCTTATCGGGCTATGCCTGTTTTCTAAAAAAATGATAGTAACAAGTAAACTCTCCGCTTGGCAGTTGTTTGCCTTTTATTTTTTCCCCCTGCTTTTTAGTTCGCGCTTTATATTCTCTGTCCTTGATTCCGGGCAAATTACAATTATGATATTTGCGTTATTAATTTTTGGAATATATCTGCTTGAAAAGGAAAAAAACATAGCTGCTTCAGCGTTGTTTGCGCTGGCAGTTATGTTCAAGTATACAGCTATAATATTTTTGCCTTATTTTTTAATCCGCAAAAAAATAAAAGCTTCCCTGGGAATGGTTTTTTTTATTTTGTTTTATTGCCTTATACCGGCAATTTATACAGGTATAAGCGCCAATCTGCAATATCTTAAAAGCTGGCTCCCTTTTATAGCTGAAACATCCCTGGATAAAGGCTCCTGGTATGACTCAAAGAACCAGTCTTTATATTCCATGGTGCTTCGTTTATTTAGCGCCGATTCTCCCTATAAACATCTTACGCAGTTAGCCTTTACCCAGGCACTTTTTATCTCTGGCATAATAGGTGCTCTTATTTATTTGTTTATCATAATTAAGAAAAAAGAGCGGGAAACAAAAAATATTGATTACGCTTTATTACTGTTGTGCCTTGCGTTATTTAACCCAAATGCCTGGCTCGCTAATTTCGTATTTTTCATTTTTGCTTATATGGCAATTATCTATCATCTGATTAAAGTAAGATTTTCCGCCGAAGGCGGATCCGCCTCTGGCGGAAAAAATAAAGCGGTTCTCATTTTTACAATTTTATCATTTATTTCTTCTTCGTGGGCGGCGGAATCTGTGGTTGGTGATAAATTGCAGAATTTTTTTGAATCGCTTTCAACCGTAACGCTAGCTTCGCTTATACTCTGCGGGATACTTTTGTATTTAAAATTTAAAAAGGAAAGGCCGGTATAAATGGACCAGCAGAATTTCGGATTTTTAAAAACAGAAAAAGTCTACAGCATCTTAGAGCTTAACAATACTGTTAAAAAGCTCATACGTGCGGATTTCCCTGATTATGTATGGGTATGCGGAGAAATACAGGATTTACGTGACAGGGGTACCATTAATTTAAATCTCGTGCAAAAGCACCCGGAAGCCAACGAAATAATGGCGCAGGTCAGCGCTGTTATATTTGAGAATGTTGTGCCGCAGATAGTAAAGCGGATAAAAGAAGCAAACGGAGCCTTTGAGTTTAAAAGAGACATCGAAGTAAAGCTTCTCTGCAAAGTTGATCTGTATGTAAAGACTGGCAAGTTCAGCCTTACAGTCTTTGATATAGATACTGTCTATACTTTGGGGAAAATGGCCCAGAGCAGGCAGAGGATAATTGAGGAATTAAAAGCTAAGGGATTGCTTGAACGCAATAAGTTAATTCAAATGCCGCAAATTCCTTTAAGGGTGGGCCTTATAACTGCACCGGAGTCTGCTGCGTATCATGATGTGCTTGATGAATTTAAAAAAAGCAAATATGGATTTAAAATATTTGTATATGGCTGTTATATGCAGGGCAAATTAGTTGAGACAGATGTGACTGCAGCGCTTAATTTCTTTAATAATCTGCGGGCTGATGAGCTTGATGTAATTATGATTGCAAGGGGAGGAGGCTCAACCGCTGATTTAAGCTGGTTTGATAATAAAAAAATAGCAGAAACAGTTGCGATGCTTAAATTTCCTTTAATTTCGGCAATAGGCCATGAAATAAATACAAGCATTACCGATATGGTTGCGCACACTTTTGTAAAAACTCCCACAAAAGGGGCGCAGTTTATCATTGAAAGAGTAAAGGAGTTTATTGACTCTTTGGCTGATGTTGAAAAAAAAATCTGCGCCGGGGCAGAAAATTTTCTAGATACCAGCAGAAAAGAGCTTAGCCTCGTGACTGCTAAATACGAGTCCGCATCAATGCGTTACTTTCAGCAGCACAAAGAAGAGCTTTCATCCAAAAGAGCAAATATTTTCAATTTCACAAAGAAATTATTAAGCATCCGCTCCCAGGGGCTTGTCCAAAACCGCGATATCCTTAAATTGAAACTAAATACATTTTTATCTGACGCGCGCGAAAGCATAGAAAACATTGAAAGTAAAATCAGGATTCTTGACCCTAAAAATGTTTTAAAAAGAGGCTACTCCATAACATTAAAGGATTCAAAGCCTATAAAATCTATTGACGATGTAAATGAAAATGATATTATAAAGACCGTCCTTTATAAGGGTAATATAAGCTCCTGTGTAAAAAATAAGGCAAAAGAAAATGAGCAAGAAAGTAATTAAATATAACGAGGCTGTTAGTGAATTAAGCACTATCCTTGAAGATCTGGAATCGGAAAGGGTAGATGTCGATGAGCTAACCATCCGCGTAAAAAGAGCTGTTGAGCTTATCAAATTGTGCCGCGAAAAAATTGAAGAAACTGAACTCGAGGTAAGAAAGATAGTTAAAGAGTTCGATAAAGACTCAAGGGCCGAAGAAACTGCCAAGTAAACCCTAAAATCAACTTTATACCAGCGTTTAGCTTCCAGCAGATAGCAAATAGTTGAAGAATTGCTATACGTTAAACGCTCTACGCTATCTGCTGACAATGGAGGTAAATATGTTTTCCCTGAGAGCGCGAATGTTAATTCTGGTAGCAATACTTTTTTCAATTCTTTATGGAATTGCAACCCTTATCATGTATTATCTTGGCATCCGCGGGTTTCTGCCCCAGGTTTTTCTTGCATTTGGCATGATTTTACTTCAGTATCTGATAGGGCCCAAAATGGTTGAGCTATCAATGCGGGTAAAATATGTAAATAAGGAAGAGGCGCCGTGGTTATTTGAAATAGTTGAAGACCTTGCCCGCCGGGCAAACATTCCTATGCCCAGAATAGGAATTGCCCACATAAGTGTTCCGAATGCTTTTGCTTTTGGAAGAAGCCTGAAGGATGGGAGAGTCTGCGTAACCAAAGGAATTATGGATTTGCTCGATAAAGATGAACTTCGCGCAGTATTAGGCCATGAAATGACCCATCTAAAAAGCAGAGACGTCCTTTTTATTACCTTGCTTTCAGTAATACCTCTTATTTTATATTATATTTTCTATCATTTTAGTTTTTACGGTTATTCTCGCAGGCGCGATAGCGGAGGCTCTGCGGCTTTAATAGGCGTTGCGGCATTTGTATTTTACTTTATTACTAATCTTCTGGTTTTGTATGCTTCTCGTATACGGGAATATTTTGCGGACAAAGGCTCTTTAGATTTGGGAAATTCACCATCCGTCATGGCAACAGCGCTTTATAAACTTGTTTATGGAGCAGCGAAACTTCCTAAAGAAAACTTGCGAGAGGTAGAAGGAGTAAAAGCCTTTTTTCTTAACGATTTATCCAGGGCAAAGAATGAAATATCGGATTTGGCCCAGCTTGATTTGGATAGAACAGGAACCCTTGACCCGTATGAACTACGCAGTTTAGCCCAAAAGAAGATAAATTTAAGCTTTGCAGATAAGGCTATGGAAATTTTAAGCACCCACCCTAATATGCTAAAGCGCATAAAGCAGCTTTCCGAGTATAATAAAGGGCAGAATAGCTAATTTTTATATTAGCAGCCCTTTTTTTGCCGGTTTTTCTGTTGAAAAAGTTTATATTGACCCTAACCAGGATTTCTGCTATAATCCTATTTAGCTAAATTTTCTGCCTACGCTAAATGGCTCCGGCAGACAAACTTGCCTTCCCTTATTTTTTAACAGAAGCCTAAGGGTTGACAGAAAAACAATAAAAGGGTATTATATTATTATGTTGGCAAAGAATAAAAAGAAAAAATTAATTGAGAAATTTAAAGAGCATCCACAGGATACTGGTTCAGCTTCAGTGCAGATAGCTTTGCTTACTGAAAGAATTAATTATTTAACTGAGCATCTTAAAAAACACAAGAAAGACTTCCATTCCCGCCGCGGCTTGCTAATGCTTGTAGGAAGACGCCGCCGCCTTCTTAATTATCTCAAGAGAAAGGATCCTCAAGGGTATAGCGGAGTTGCAAAGGAACTTAACCTTAAATAAAATGGGCTTTTTCTTATCCCTTCCTAATTTGGGAAAAAATTCCTTAACATTTTCTACAGGAGATTGGGCTAAACAGGCAAACGGTTCTGTTGTAGTTACCTACGGTGAAACTGTTGTACTTGCAACAGCCTGCATGTCGAAAGAACCAAAAGAGACCGACGGATTCCTGCCGCTTACCGTAGAATATCAGGAAAAAACTTACGCAATGGGTAAAATTCCCGGCGGGTTTATTAAACGCGAAGGCCGGCCCAAAGATGAAGAAATACTTACATCCCGCCTCATAGACAGGCCGCTTAGGCCGCTTTTCCCGAAAGGCTTTACCAACGAAATCCAGATAGTAGCCATGGTTTTATCCTCAGATGGCAAAAATGACCCTGATATTTTTGCAATAACTGCTGCGAGCGCTGCTTTATTTATTTCAGACATACCTTTTTATAATCCGGTAGGCGCAGTCAGGGTAAGCAAAATAGAAGATAGTTTTATACTGAATCCTACCTACGAAGAGAGAGAAAAATCCGTCATGGACCTTGTTGTAGTAGGCACTGAGGATGATGTTGTAATGCTTGAGGGCGGATTAAAAGAGATTAGTGAGGCAGATGTGCTTGAGGCCATAAAATTCGCCCAGCCTTTCATAAGGGAGATAGTTAACTTTCAGAAAGAACTAAGAAAGAAGGTAGAAAAAAAGAAAAAAGAAGTTGTGATGCATGAAATTGATAGCAGTTTATACAATTCTTTAAAAGACAAAATATTCAAAGAGCTCGAAGGGGTATATGGAATTGTCAGCAAAGAGGAAAGAGAAGACGGCGTAAATAAAATTCTTGCTTCAGTTTGCGAAGGCCTCGTCAAAGAGAACCCTGAAACAGATTGCAGCAAGGTTAAAGAAGTATTTTTTACGCTGGAAGAAGAATTCGTGCGTAAAAAAATCGTTGAGGAAAACAAGCGCCCGGACGGACGCTCATTAAAAGAAATAAGAAATATAGATTGCAAGGTTGGAGTTCTTCCCTGTACGCACGGTTCGGCCCTGTTTACCCGCGGGCAAACTCAGTCACTTTCAACAACAACGCTTGGCACAAGCTCTGATGAGCAGTTTATTGAGGCGCTTGAAGGAAAAACGACGAAACGTTTTATGCTGCATTATAGTTTTCCTCCTTTTAGCGTAGGAGAAATAAAGCCCTTAAGGGGGCCGTCTCGCAGGGATATCGGCCATGGCGCCTTGGCAGAAAAAGCGCTTATTCCAATGCTTCCTCCAAAAGAAGTATTTCCTTATACAATAAGAGTAGTTTCTGAAATTTTAGAATCAAACGGTTCGTCGAGCATGGCAACAGTATGCGCTTCTTCACTTTCGTTGATGGACGCAGGTGTCCCCGTAAAAGCGCCGGTTGCCGGAATCGCCCTTGGCCTTATTACAGAAGGAGAAGAATACAAAATTCTTACAGATATTGCAGGGGTTGAAGACCACTACGGAGATATGGATTTTAAAGTTGCCGGGACACGTGACGGTATAACAGCTATACAGCTGGATATAAAAATAGGCGGCCTTACATATAAGATGATTGAAGAGGCCCTAGTTCAGTCAAAAGAAGCAAGGCTTTTTATTTTGGAAAAAATGGATAAATCTCTTTCTCTTCCAAGAGAAATAGTCTCAAAATATGCGCCAAAGATAAAATCATTCAAGATAGACCCGGATAGAATAGGCGCCGTTATCGGCCCGGGAGGAAAATTTATAAGAAGGCTTACCAGCGAATATAATGTTACAATAGATATCGATGATGAAACAGCTACTGTGTCTGTTGTTGCAATGGATCTGGATAATTTGGAAAGAGCAGCCAAGCAGATTATGAATATGGTAAAAGACATAGAAGTTGGGGAAATATTCGAAGGAAAAGTTACCCGGATTGCAAACTTCGGGGCTTTTTGCGAGATTGTCCCAGGCAAACAGGGCTTGGTGCATGTCTCCGAAATTTCCGACTCTTACGTAAAAGATGTAAGTGACGTTTTAAAAGAAGGAGATATTGTTAAGGTAAAGATAATAGGCATTGATTCGCAAGGCCGCATTAATCTTAGTATAAAACAAGCGCAATGAAATGAAGCGAGCCCCTGATTTCTTAAAAAATAGCGCTTTAATATATGCCTCGATATTCATAGCTTTATCAATAGTATTAGCTTTAAGCCTCTTTTCGTACACCTCGAAAGATATCGTTTTTCTTAGCCAGCCCGCTCCAAAATCTACACAAAATATCATCGGAATAGCCGGAGCGTATCTTGCCTTTACTCTTCGATTTTTATTCGGAAGAGCCTCCTATTTTATCCCTTTTTGCCTTTTGTGCCTTGGGCTAGCTAAAATCGGAATTTTACGTTTCTACGGCATAAGTAAGAGCAAAACAATAGATACAATTTCTTCTTTAATATTTATTGTTTCGCTTTCAGCCTTTATGGGGCTGTTATTTGCAAGAGCAGGCATGGGATGGGAATATTCAGATGGTGTTGTCGGGTTTTATCTGGCGCAATTTTTTGAAAGTTACCTTGGATTTTCCGGTTCTTTGATTGTGCTTAGCCTGATTCTTATAATAATGAGCCTTTTGTTTTTCGGTTTTTTCTTTGTAGACGTTTTTAAAGGCGCAAAGTTTGCCTATTGCGCGATAAGTGAATTTATAGCTGAAAGAAGAGCTGCAAAGATAGAAACCAACGGCGATTTTGTAATTGCCAAGAAAAAGAAACCAAAGGCCATTGAGGATGAGGATGAAAAAGAAGAAAAAAAGCCCGAGATAAGAGCGCGAGCCGCAATAAAACCGGAAATAAAAATGTATACTCCGAAGGTAAATCAGCCGCAGTCGCAGGCCGCCAGGATAGACAACGATAAACTTGTTAATAAGGAAGAAATAAAAAAACAAATAGATGAACTTAATCCGGACAATGCCAAAACGTTTGATCCAAAGACTTACAAACTGCCTGCCTTGAGCCTTTTAAAGGTGCCGCCTTCGCTTGATTACCGTGAAGTAAAAGAAGATATTGAGGCGAGCATAAAAAACCTTGAAGAAACGCTCGCTGATTTTGGCGTTGAGGCAAAAGTTGTAAGCGTCCAGAAGGGCCCGGTTGTGACAATGTATGAGCTTGAGCCTTCCCCTGGGGTTAAGATTACAAAAATATCGGCTCTCTCCGATGACATAGCGCTTTCCATGAAGTCATCTTCGGTAAGAGTTGTTGCGCCCATACCGGGAAGAGGCACTGTAGGCGTTGAGGTGCCTAACGAGAAAAAACACCTGGTTTATTTAAGAGAAATTCTTGAGGAAAAAATATTTTCCGACTCTAGCTCAAAATTGACTTTGACCATAGGCAAAGATGTTTCAGGAAATCCCGTGATTGCCGATTTAAAGGATATGCCTCATCTTTTAATAGCCGGTACCACAGGTTCGGGAAAAACAGTTTGCGTTAATACAATAATTACTTCAATCTTGTTTAAGGCAAAGCCTGACGAAGTAAAATTTATTTTGGTGGATCCAAAAATGGTTGAACTTGCTCCTTTTGCAGGCATCCCGCATCTTCTGCACCCAATTATCTATGAATCAAAAAAAGCATTTGTTACTTTGAATTGGGCAGTTGAAGAAATGGAAAGGCGTTATCATCTTCTTGCTGCGGAAGGCGCAAGAAATATCGACGCATATAATAAAGCCGGAAAGAAAATGCCTTTTATCATAATAATAGTTGATGAATTGGCAGATCTAATGATAGTTGCTAAAGAAAGCATAGAAGTTTCCATACAACGCCTTGCGCAGCTTTCAAGGGCGGTTGGTATCCATCTTATCCTCGCAACACAAAGGCCGTCAGTCGATGTTATAACGGGAGTAATTAAGGCAAATTTTCCTGCTCGAATTTCTTTTAAAGTTTCTTCCAAGGTAGACTCCCGCACTGTGCTTGATGTTATGGGCGCAGAAAAACTTCTTGGTAAAGGCGACCTTTTATTTTTAAAGCCGGGTGCGCCTAAGCTTATACGCGCGCAAGGCTCTCTTATTGATGATGAAGATATCAATAACCTGGTTTCTTTCGTAAAAAACCAGGGCGGGCCGGTTTATGAGGCAGGTATTTTGGAAGGCGAAAAGAAAGCAGCGATGAACGTTCAGTCGGATGAATTAATCGGTGAAGCAATTAAGACGATATTGCAAGCGCGTCAAGCCTCAGCTTCTATTTTGCAAAGACGGCTTCGCGTAGGTTATACCCGCGCAGCAAGACTTCTTGATTTAATGGAACAACAGGGGGTAGTGGGGCCATTTTGCGGAAGCAAAGCCAGGGAGATATTGGTTGACCCCGAAGAATTTTTAAAAGAAAAAGAAGGCGCTGTATGAACATAGAAGAACTTTGCGTAAAATTACAACAGAAAAGAAATGAGCTGGGGCTTACGCTTGAAGAAGCTGTTGAAAAAACCAAGCTATACCCTTCGGTAATAAGAGATATAGAATCCTGCAACTTGAGCAATATAAGCAAAGCTTATCTTAAGGGCTACGTAAAGATATACGCATCTTTTCTTGGGGTAAATACCGAAGACGCATTAGATAAAATCGGCCTTAACCAGCCCGCATCCTCGAAGCCTCTCATAAAAAAAGATGAACCGGAACGGGAAAAACCAACCTCGAGAATAAAATTGAAACCTATACCGCCAAAAGCTAAAAAAATCATTTTTTATCTGTTAGCGTTGATATTTATCTTATGGGTTGCAATTAGCGTTGTTCGTTTCGTTTCGAAAAATTCTGCGAAAATAACAAAAAAGCCCGTAAAAAGAACCGAGCAAAAAGTTATAAAATTGCCCCCAGTTTCAAAAAAAATACAGACCGAGGTTACCGCATCTCTTACGGCAAAAAGAGACTGTTTTATAAGGGTAAAGGTAGATGGGAAAGTTCTTTTTGAGGGAGTGCTTAAAAAAGGAATGTCCGAAAGCTGGAAAGGCCGCAAGGAAATAGAATTTAGAATTGCTGACGGAAGCTCCGTATACCTTGAGGTAAATGGAAAATCCTTGCCATCTTTAACCTCTTCACACAAATCAATAAAAAGCCTGAAAGTAAACTCATCAGGCATTTCAATTGTTAAATAAAAAATGTTTCGTTGCGTATTTTTTACCGGCAGGCACTGGTAGGCTATTCTAAAAATATGGCTAAAAAAAACTTATCAATTGTATCTCTTGGGTGTTTCAGGAATACTTACGATTCGGAAACCGTCCTTAACAGGTTTTTGAGGGAAGGATATACTGCGTCAAGCCAGAAAGATATTTTTCTTGCCGGCAAGGATAATTTTAAATCCTGCGATACGCTTCTTATAAATACCTGTGGTTTTATTGACAAGGCAAAAGAGGAGTCAATAGAATTTATCAAGCAGGCCGTAAGATTAAAAAAAGAAGGTAAAGTAAGGCATTTGTTTGTTTTTGGCTGCCTCGTTGAGCGGTATCACGATAAATTAAAAGAATCTTTTCCGGAAGTTGATAAATGGTGGGGAGCGGAAAAATTTTCCCAAAAGGCAACTCGTAAAGAAAAAATTATACCAGCACACCTTGATTTTATAAAAATATGCGAAGGCTGCCTTAATAAATGTACTTATTGTACAATACCGCACATAAAAGGAGACTTAAGGAGCAGGCCAAAAGAAGACATTGTAAACGAAGTAAAGTTGCTTGATAGGCGCGGCATAAAAGAATTAAATATTATAGGCCAGGACATAACCAGCTGGGGCAAAGATTTAAAAACAAATGATGATTTGTCTTCCGTGCTTTATGCAATACTTAAAGCGACAAAAAATATAAGCTGGATAAGGCTTCTTTACTTGCATCCCCGCCACATAGACGATAGGCTGATAGATTTAATTGCCAATAGTGAGCGGATATGTAAATATATTGATTTGCCTATACAGCATATAAATGATAGAATTTTAAAATTGATGAATAGAGGCGTTACAAAAAAACAAATAACCGGTTTGATTGAAAAACTAAGAAAAAATGTTAAAGGCTGCGCTATAAGAACATCGGTTATGACAGGATTTCCTACGGAAAGTGCCCGCGAATTTAAAGAGTTGTTAAGCTTTTTAAAGGAAACCAAATTTGAACGGCTCGGGGCATTTACGTATTCAAGAGAAGAAAATACACCCGCTTTTAGCTTAGAGCCCCAGGTGCACAGTAAAGTAAAATCCAGCCGTTTTAATGAGATTATGAGTTTACAGCAGGCGATTTCCTGTGATGTCAATAAACAGTTTATTAATAAAGAGATGGATGTTTTAATTGAAGAAAAAGATAACGAAGTTTTTATAGGAAGGACGCAATTCGATGCTTACGAAGTTGACGGTGTTGTTTTTATAAGAAAAAAAGGATTAAAAATAGGCAATTTTTATAAAACAAAAATAGTAGATAGCTACGATTATGATTTGGTTGGTATATAGAAGCGGATTACCGCGGATATCAGCCTCTAGAGATATTATATAAAGATGAATATCGCAAATTACCTGACATTCTTACGTATAATTTTAGCATTTTTTTGCATAGGATTTATATTGCATAATGATTTTAATTCAATTTTTATTGCCTTCATAATTTTTATCATCGCTTCTCTTACGGATTTGCTTGACGGCATATTTGCAAGACGCCACAATCTTGTATCAGACCTTGGAAAATTACTTGACCCTATTGCCGATAAAATCCTGATAATAGGAGTTTTTTTGGCGTTCTTGCAGCTTAAGATAGTGGTAAATGCCTGGATGGTAGCCGTAATAATGCTTAGAGAATTCATAGTCACAGGCCTTCGGCTCTATGTTTTAAAATCAGGGGAAGTTCTTGAGGCTAAACGTTGGGGTAAACATAAAACAGTTTCGCAAGTTGCCGGAATAGTTGTTATTTTCATAGCATTACTGCTTTTCATGAAATTTCCGCAACAACCCATCGTTATTTTCCTGTATGCAAAAGTAACGCTTGCAATGATGTGGTATGTTGTCTTTATCACACTTTTTTCCGGCGTGTATTATTTTTGGATAAACCGGCGGCTGATTAAGACATTTTGAAATCTAAATTCAGCCTTTAAACTTCTGTTTTCAATAATCTAACAATATGACAAAAACAACTTTGTTTGATAAGCTGACCATAGCGATAACGACGCTTTTTGGCGTAGGCTACGCGCCGCTTCTAAGCGGAACACTTGCCTCAGTTGTTGCAGTCATTATTTTTCTGCTTATAGGGGCGAACTATTATTTTTTAATTTTCACCGGCATTTCAATATTGCTTTCTTTTTTACTGTCCGGGCGCGCAGAAAAAATTTTCAACGAAAAAGACTGCAAAAAAATAGTTATAGATGATTTTTCGGGCATGCTTTTATCCCTTTTGTTTGTTCCCTATGATATCAGGTTTGTTGTTTGTGCCTTCATACTTTTCCGCATATTTGATGCCTTTAAAATTTGGCCTATCGATAAAATCGAGTGCTTAAAAGGCGCACCTGGTGTGGTTGGTGATGATTTAATGGCTGGATTTTATTCTTTGATTGCGCTTTGGATAGTAAGGCTGTTTGTGGCATAGAAATCAGACAACAGAGCACAGCAGCAGAAGGACGATAGAAAATAAAAGTAAAAAAGATGTCAAAAATACTATTTTTATGTTTATTTTTTATTATGATATGTTTTATGCCAAGAGCTGCATTTTTGCAAAGCAATCAGTTAGCAAAAGAAGAAATAGTTCAGATTGCAATCAGCGCAGCAAGGCAGTTAGGCTATAAAACAGAAGAAATGGATGAAATATATGATGATGATAATAAAAACATTAAAGAATACTTTGTTGCTCCAGAAAAAGAATATCCGGAACTGAAAGACAAAGATTATCAGGCGGTCTATCTTTATTTTAAAGAAAATGTTATGGGCGCTGGTTTATGGGTATTTGTTGATAAAGCTACAGGAGAAGTTTTAGGGTACGATACGGATTTTTGGGCAGAAGATGACACGGTTTTCAACTGATTGATAAAAATTTAGCGCTTAAACAGCGCAAGCCGGGCGATGATTTTATGGCTGAACTTTAATTCATTGCTTAGCGCTGCAAATAGCCAGATTATTCGTTTAAAAAATAAAGCAATTATTTTTATTTTAGAGCTGCACTGAATAGTTTTTCATAAACAGGCCCTGCAGGCTTAAGCAGGCTTTTAAAAAGAATTATTTCAGAAACTTCAAATTTAGCCTCAATAGCCATATTCTTTATTCCATTTTTAAGGCAATCAATATTTTTTTTGCTGCGAAATCGTGCAAGGGTAAGATGCGGTTTGAAACGGCATTCTTTAGCAAAACCTAATACTTCAAGTTTATCTTCAAGCTGCAGCGAGATATTTCTTAATGTTTCCTCATTGTCTGTCGATATAAAAAATACTCTTGGCGATGTTTCTTTAGGGAAAAAACCAAAGCTGCCTACGTTAAGTTCCAATCTGCTAAAATTACCGGCTATCATGTTTATTGTGTCTTTAATTTTATCGAGTTGTTCTTCGGAGGCCTCACCTAAAAACTTTAAAGTCATATGAACGTTTGAAGTATTAACCCACTTTGCGTCAAGATCGTATTTTTTAAGCCTGGTAACTATGCGCGATAATTTTTCTTTTAAATCTTCCGGAATGTCTATTGCTATGAATAAACGCATTTTAGAAAAGAGGGTTTATCGGGTGCCGGCTATTCTTTTGCAGATTAATTCGATAGCCAAAATGCTTGCTTGTTTACGAACATAATCCCTGCTTCCTTTAATCAGGATTTTTTTTGAGATCGCACCATATCTATCCGCGACAGCCATAAATATTGTGCCTGCTTTTTTACCCTTTTGAGCCGGGATTGAAGCAAAACCCACCAAAGAAACCGCCAGGTCTGTTTTAAAAAATTGTTTTGTTCTTTTCGCAAGGAGGATTGAAATATTTTCTGAAACGCCCTGAGTTTTTTTAAGCAGAGGAATTGGAATGCGCAGTAGTTTATTTTTGCTTTCAAGCGAATAAACTATTAAACTGCCCTGAAATACTTTTGAGCTTCCAGGTGTTTTTGTGAGCAGATAAGACAGATAACCGCCGCTGACGGACTCAGCTGCAGATATTGTCAATTTTTTAATACGAAGATAAAAAATTAAATTTTTCAATCTAGCCATATCAATATTTTATCAAACTTATGGTTTTAAGCCAGCTTTAAGTATCATTTATGAAAAAATATTTATTCTTTGCTTTTTGCCATGTTGTAGCCTGTAAAAGTAGAAAAGTATCAATTCCGGACGGACTTAAGTCTTTGACACCGGTTAAACCAGCGTTATAATAATATACTCTGTCGGGTAGTGATTGCGTCATAGCTTATAAAGCAGCAAAAAAATGCTAAAACCAAAAGTATCAATTATAGGCGCGGGCAATGTGGGCATGCGCTATGCTTACAGTTTAATGATGGCAAATCTCGCGCGCTCAATAGTTATTGTTGATGTTGACAGACGCCGGCTTACCGGCGAGGTTATGGACCTTGCAAGCTGTATGCCTTTTGTTTACCCGGTTGATATCAAAGCCGGCGATTACCCTGATTTAGAAGGTTCCGATATTGTAGTTATCACTGCTGGAGCAAAACAAAGTAAGGGGCAATCGCGTTTAGAGCTTGCAAAACAAAACGTAGATATTTATAAAAATATAATCCCCAAAATAATGGAATATGCAAAAGATGCGGTATTCCTTATTGTAACAAATCCGGTAGATGTGCTAAGCTACGCAGCTTATAAAATTTCTCAAAAGCCATGGCGCGAGGTTTTAGGCTCAGGAACTGTTTTAGATAGCGCAAGGCTTAAGCTTTTATTATCCAAACATTGCAACATAGATGCACGTAATGTCCACGCTTATATACTGGGCGAGCACGGAGACAGTGAATTTCCGGTGTGGAGCCGCGCAATGATTGGAGGAGTTTTGTTCAAGGATTATTGCCCTATGTGCAGCAATAAATGCGACGTAAAGGCGACCCTTGGCGGAATATTTAGCGAAGTTAAGAATTTTGCCTATGAAGTTATCGAAAGGAAAGGAGAGACTTCCTATGGCATAGGCCTTGCGCTTACCAGGATAACCAGCGCTATTTTAAAAGACGAAAATTCTATTTTGCCGGTTTCTTCTCTTGTAGATAATTATTACAATGTAGCTGATGTTTATATGAGCGTGCCTGCAGTTGTAGATAGAAAAGGGGTAAGGGAGCTTCTTAAGCCAGAGCTTGCGCCTGGGGAAATAGCCAGTTTCCAAAAATCAGCCAAGCTTATAAAAGAGGTTATAGTCTCAAGCGGATTATGAAGGAAGTAAGAGTAAAATTTATCGAAAAGGTAAAAAGAACCCCCACGGTTATGAGTTTCCGTTTTTTACCGCCTGAAAAAATAAATTTTATTCCAGGGCAATTCCTGCAGCTTGTTTTTGACGAAAATAACAGGAAGAATAAAGATTTGAATAAATATCTCTCGTTTTCCTGCTCGCCTCAAAAGCCTTATATCGAGGTCACTAAGCGTTTAAGCGAAAGCGAATTTTCAAATAAACTCATTAATCTGGTTAAGGGCGAAGAAATATTAGTGCAGGCTCCGCTTGGAAGCATAGTTTTCAAAGAAGAAATGAAGAGTATTGCCTTTTTGATAGGCGGTATAGGCATAACCCCGGTTGTTTCAATATTGGAATATATATGTGAAGAGAGGTTGGACACGGATGTACTTATGTTTTATTCAAACAGAAGAGAAGAGGATATAGCTTTTAGAAAAGAACTTGACTCATTAAGATGCGCCAACAATAATATAAAAATAATATATACGATAACCGATTGCGCGCCGAAAGATGACACATGTGTGTTTGGATTTATAGACAAAAATTTAATAGCAGCAAAGGCTATCGATCTGACAAGCCGCACAATTTTTATTTATGGCCCGCCGGGAATGGTCACAACGATGAAGGGTCTGTGTTTTGACTTAGGGTGCGAAAAAGAAAACGTGCAGATAGAAAGCTTCATAGGTTATTGATAGCAGAGGGGTACTGCGGAGCGTGGATATCCGCATAAAGATAATTCTGTTGAACCCCTTGTGCCTATTTATCGTTTTAAATTTCCTTGCCGTAGGCACGCCTTTTAGCCAGGAAATTTAAACGAAGCACTTCGGGGTTAATTCGGCTGTCACTTCGCGCGCATCTTTGACTTGCGCTCGGTGAAGCCTCATTAAGGAGGTTTAATATGCTAAAAGAGAAAGTAGAAAAAGCATTAGAAGAAATAAGGCCAGCCCTTCAGGCAGACGGTGGAGATGTTGAGCTCGTTGAGGTAACCGAAGATGGCGTAGTTAAGCTTCGCCTTAAGGGCGCTTGCGGATGCTGCCCTATGAGCACCTATACTTTAAAGATGGGGATTGAGCAACGCCTGAAAGAAGAAATACCAGAAATTAAAACAGTTGAGCAGGTTAAGTGATATATTACATTAGGGGGAGATAGCTATGATTGATAGTTATAACCAAAGTGATTCAAGCCAGGAGTTTATCGAAAAACTGCAAAACGCAATAGACGCCGAAAGCACCTTGTCTAACTGCTGCAGGCATCTATTTTCGCTGATGCGTGACGGAAAGATACGCTCGGAATTTAAAAAATTTTCCGACATAGCCGAAGATAATATTAAAATACTGCAGGATTATTTGAAAAACGCCGGCATTGATGATTTCGTATTAGAAAAAAAATGCCAATATTGCAAGATCAATCCGGAAAGTTTCTCTCTGGAAGGAGCAGTTAAGCTCGGACTGGAGATTATTGATATTTGCATTAAGGTTTATAAAAAACTTCTTACATTAAGCAGGGCAGAAGAAAGTAAAAATTTATTTGAAAGCCTTATCGGTGAAAAAACTAATCAGAAGAATTTTCTTATAAAAGAAAGTAAAGCAATCGAAAACCAAAAAGAAGGGCAAAGCATGATAGATTTACATTGTATACCCGCTATCGCCTCAAGGCTTGGCAAGTAACCAGTCTTTTGGAATATGAATAAGAAAATACTGTTGCAATCAATTATGCTTTGGTTCCTGCCGCTTATAGTAATCGGCGGGTTATTTTTCCCCCTTTTGGGTTATCTGGTTTTTTTGATGATGTTGTTTTTCCTTACCCTTTCTTACTTCAAAGGCAGGTTCTGGTGTTCACACCTTTGTCCGAGAGGAGCGTTTTTAGACTTAATATTAAGCAGGTTCAGCCTGCGCAACAAAATACCTAAAATTTTCTTAAAGCTCTGGTTTAAGTGGCTGTTTTTTGCGGTTTTTATGGGTTTTTTTATCCTCCAGCTTATAATTTCTCCAAAAAATCCCGTTGCGATAGGTTTTGTTTTTGTGAGGATGTGTATAATTACTACAGTAATTGCCGTTATCTTGGGCATACCCATACGGGAAAGAGCCTGGTGCGCAATCTGCCCCATGGGTACCTTGCAAACAAAGATAAGTTCGCTTAAACATTAGAAAATTGAGCATTTTTAGCCTTGTCCAGATTTTGGTATTTTAAGTTGTTGACAGGCAAATATATAGGTGGTAAAATTCTTTCACTTGAAAAGAGGTATTTATGAAAAAAATTTCCTCAAAGACATCCAAAAAAACAAAAAATATAAAAAAAATAATCAAAAAATCCTCAGTTAAACATATAATTCCCAAAACAACCAAGAAAAAGAAGATTGCCCTCAAAAAAGAACCTATGCCTCAGGCGCCTGTTTATTCTTTTCAGGCACAGAAAGAATCAGTTGAGATAGAGAAGGTAAAATTCACGGCAGTCCAGGAACCAATTGCCGATAATAACCGTTATAGCCTGCCTCTTCGATATGCGGATAATCGTATTACGATTTTACCAAGAGACCCCTGGTGGATACATACCTATTGGGATATTTCCGAACAGAGAATAAATGAGGTAATTTCTTCGATTCCGGTTTATGAGCGGGAAAATCTTAAATGGATATTAAGAATATATGATTTAACAGGCATTAATCACTTTGACGGGAAAAATGCAAATTCTTTTTTTGATATAGTTATTCATTTCGAAGCAAATAACTGGTACATAAATGTTAATCAGCCGGAACGCTCCTGGTGCGTTGAGATAGGGCTCATTAACCCTTCAGGTAAATTTTTCATGGTTGCGCGTTCCAATGTTATAAAGACTCCTTATTTTGGTATTTCTTCCATAATAGATGAAGAATGGGCACTTCCTGATGAAGATTACTATAAAGTTTTGGGAATATATGATTTAGGCAGAAGTTCGCTTGAAAGAAAGAGAAGATTTGAAGAAATTATAAAAAATCAGATTTCATCACCGCTTGCATCCTGGGGCGTAAGCAGCTTATTCAGCGAAAGAGCAAAGGAAGCAGATAAGTTCTTTCTTGAAGTATGGACTGAACTTATACTTTACGGGCGTACTGAGCCAGGCGCAGACGTAACAGTTGAAGGCAAGAAAGTAACCCTTAAGCCCGATGGAACATTTTCTATAAGATACGCTCTGCCGGTAGGAGACTACCAATATAAAGTGGTTGGTGTTTCCAAAAATAAAAAACACAAAGTAACGAAGACCCCCGCTGTAAAAAGATTTGAGAAGTAATAGTTTGCCCCTGCAGACTTAATCAAAAACTCAAAAATTATTATGGAAAAAGGTTATCTGTCTTTAGTATTGCATGCGCACCTGCCGTTTATCCGCCATCCGGAATACGATGAATTCCTTGAAGAGCGCTGGTTCTTTGAGGCGCTTAGCGAAACCTATATCCCTATTTTAGAAATGCTTGATGGCTTGGTTCGTGACGGGGTAGAATTCTGCATAACCATGAATCTTTCTCCTACCCTTTGCAACATGTTTGCCGATGAACTCTTGAGGAGCCGTTACATAAGCCATCTTAATAAAATGGTTGAGCTTTGCGAAAAAGAGATAGACCGCAACAGATTTAACCCAGAATTCCACAGGCTCGCTCTTATGTACTACCATCGTTTCAGCAGCATGAGAGAGAAATTCCTGCATGTATATCATAAAGACTTAATAAAGGAATTCAAAAAATATCAGGACAAAGGAGTCCTTGAAATAATCACCTGCGGCGCAACTCATGGCTATTTGCCGCTTCTTGGAATAAACAAAGAAGCAATTAGGGCGCAAATCAGGGTTGGCGCAAATTCTTACCGCAAATTTTTCGGCACCGACCCCAAAGGTATCTGGCTTCCTGAATGTGCATATTCAGAAGATGTGGATAAGCTCCTTAAAGAAGAAGGGATAAAATATTTTCTGATGGAAAGCCATGGTGTACTTTTTTCAAGGCCCAGGCCTAAATTCGGCGTTTATTCTTCATACTATACAAAAAATAAAGTAGCTGTTTTTGGAAGAGATCACGAGTCGTCCAAAAGCGTCTGGTCTGCCGTTGAAGGCTATCCCGGAGACTATGATTACAGGGAATATTACCGCGATATTGGTTTTGACCTGGATTATGATTATGTAAAGCCTTACATATCTGCATGCGGAGCAAGGATATTCACAGGTATCAAATATTACCGCATTACCGGAGAGACAAATCAAAAAGCGCCATACAATCCGGAAAAAGCACTTGATAAAGCAGCCTATCATGCAGGAAATTTTATGTTTAACCGTGAAAAGCAGATAGAACATATCGCTTCAATGTTCGACAGAAAACCCATTATAATTGCTCCTTATGATGCAGAGCTTTACGGTCATTGGTGGTTTGAGGGCGTAAGCTTTCTTAATTTTCTTATTCGTAAAATCTGCTACGATCAAAAGACTATAAAGCTCATTACACCCAGCCGCTATCTGAACATTTACCCGAAGAATCAGGTAATAAATCCGGCGCCTTCCAGCTGGGGATGGAAAGGTTACTACGAAGTCTGGCTTAACGGCTCAAACGACTGGATATACCCGCACCTGCATCGTGCGCAGGAAAAAATGACTGAAGCCGCTAATAAGTATAGAGCCAAAGGGGATGTTAAGGAAAGAATTTTGAATCAAATGGCAAGAGAGCTTTTGCTTGCTCAGGGAAGCGACTGGGCCTTTATGATGAAGACCGGGGCATTTAGCGAATATGCAAAGAAAAAAACAGTTATGCACCTTGAAAGATTTTATCTGCTTAAAAGTTACCTCGATAAAGGATTCATTAACTACGAAGTCATAGAGGACATAGAAAGAAAAGATAATATTTTCCCCGAAATCAGCTACTCGGCATTTCAATCCTGATGGTATCAGCGGTCAGATTACACCAATGGAAAAACCAAAAACCATAATTAATAACTTCAACCAAACAAATACATGAGTAAAACACCTACAAAAATTTCCTTTCTTTGGCACATGCATCAGCCGTATTATAAATACCCGGACAGCAAAGAATATTGTCTTCCCTGGGTAAGATTTCATGCGGTAAAAGATTATTACGGCATGGCGAAAACAGTTGCAAAATTTAACAAAGTAAAGGTAGCCTTTAATTTTAGCGGAGTTTTACTTGAGCAGTTATCCGATTATGTAAAAAACAGGGCCAAAGATCACTACCTTACTTTAAGCCTTAAGGATCCGGCGCATTTAAAAAAAGAAGAAAAAGATTTTATAATCAACAGATTTTTCTCCATAAATTTTGAAAGGGTTATTAAACTGAACAGAAGATATCTACAATTATATAATAAAAAAGTTTCGCCAAAATCAAAATTTAATTCACAAGATATTGCGGATTTGCAATTTCTTTTTAATGTGAGCTGGTTCCATCCTTATACGCTAAAAGCGGATAAAGATTTAAAGAAGCTGATTCTAAAAGGGAAAAACTATACCCGCACAGACATAGAGTATGTAATAAAAAAACAATATGAGGTAATGGATGAAATATTTCCGCTTTATTCCAAGCTTGCGGCAGACGGAAGAATAGAGCTCACCTTAACGCCATTTTTTCATCCTATAATGCCTATGCTCTGTGATAGCGATGTAATTAAGGAATTTTCTTATCTTAAGAAGCCGGCTTCAAGGTTTATGCATCCGGAAGACTGCCTTTGGCATCTTGAAAAATCCAAAGAAATATTCAAAAATACGTTTGGGCATGTGCCTCGCGGCAGCTGGCCGTCTGAAGGTAGTGTGTCGGAGACGGTTTTGACTTTGTATGGCAAGGAAGGTTTTGAGTGGATAGGAGCCGATGAGGCAATTCTTTTTAAAAGCCTGACAACCGACTACGTATCGTACGATATGATAAAAAACCAGCGGCATATTATATACAGGCCGTATAAATTTAGAGACGTAAATATATTTTTCAGGGATAGAAATTTCTCCGATATGCTTAGTTTCGTGTATCAGGGTTGGGATGATACGCATTTTGCCGTTAATGACTTGCTTTCTCACTTTAAGCGCACCCATGATTTTGCCAAAGACATTTTTAAGGAAAGAGTAATAACGATAATTATGGATGGAGAAAATGCCTGGGAATATTATAAAAATAACGGCGTTGATTTTCTTGAAGCCTTGTATTCTTCGCTTGAGAAGAATGATTGTTTGTCTACCGCAACTCCGTCAGAGTTTCTCAAAAATGAGGCCCCCAGAAAGCTTGAGCGGCTTTCGAGTGGCTCCTGGATAAACGGCGATTTCGGCGTATGGGCTGGTTCTAAGAAAAATAACTATTGCTGGAGCATATTAAAAAAGACGCGGGATTTAATAGAAAAAAGCAGGCTTTCCGGAGCAGCTTTCGAAGAAATAAAAAATTATTTCTATCTTATTGAGGGCAGTGACTGGTTCTGGTGGAACACTTTTGAAGATTTTTCCGGAGAATTCAAAAAAATATTTTTTGCCTATGTAGAAAAAATCTATCAACTTTTAGGCAAGAAGCCCCCATCGCCAACTAAATAGCGTATAGTTTATGGGCAAATTATACTTTATATTCGGAATTCACAATCATCAGCCAGTAGGCAATTTCCCGCATATCTTTAAGGAAGCCTGTGAGAAATGTTACTTTCCATTCCTTTCCGTGCTTGAAGATTTTCCTAAAATAAAATTCTGTATCCATAATTCCGGCCCCCTTTACGACTGGATGAAGGAGCACGGCAAAGATTATATCGGGCTTCTTAAGAAAATGGTAAAAAGAGGCCAGGTTGAGGTTGTAAGCGGGGGGTATTATGAGCCAATCCTGCCTATAGTTAGCGACTCCGATAAATACGGCCAGATTAAATTGATGAATGATTTTATCGAAAAAGAATTTTTAAATAAGCCTGCAGGAATATGGACCGCAGAAAGAGTGTGGGAACCTTATTTGGCAAGAGTAATTGCAAATTCCAATTTAAAGTATACATTTCTGGATGACACGCATTTTCGCTTTGCGGGCCTGCGCCAGCCGGAATTCTTCGGCTACTATACAACAGAAGATGAAGGCCGGCCACTGTCTGTGTTTCCTATAAGTAAGACTTTAAGATACAAAATACCTTTTTCAGAAGCAGATGAAGCATTTGCTGTTTTAAACAACTTAAGACAAGAAGGAGATACTCTGGTTACTCTTTTTGATGATGGAGAAAAGTTTGGCCTTTGGCCCGGAACTTACGATTGGGTTTACAATAAAGAATGGCTTAAGAAATTTTTAACTCTTCTTAATGATTCCGATGATATTGAAACTATAACCGCCAAAGAAGCTTTTGAAAAATTTAAATCCAACGGCATAGTTTATCTTCCTACGGCATCCTACGAAGAAATGGGCGAATGGGTGCTGGAACCCCAAAATTTCTTTGCATATGAAGGGCTTAAGGAATTACTAAAAGTAAATGGAAAACTGGAGGAATATAAAGATTTCGTAAGAGGAGGATTTTTCCGCAATTTCTATCATAAATACCCGCGACTTAACTATATGCAGAAAAGAATGCTTTATCTAAGCCATAAAATAAATGAAAAAGCCAATCCCGATAAAGATAAAAAAATATTTACCAGCCTTTATAAGGCACAGACTAATTGCGGTTATTGGCACGGGGTTTTTGGAGGTTTTTATCTCGGCCATATCCGTTTCGCAGTGTATGAGAATTTAATTGATGCGGAGAATATGTTTGATGAAAAATATAATAAAGAAAAAATAACCGTTGATTGCGCTGATTTGGATTTTGACGGCAACGATGAAGTGATAATTAAGAACAGTAAACTTATATGCTGTTTTTCCCAAAGAGGCGGCAGTCTTTGTGAAATGAGTCTGCGCAGCCCAGCGATAAATCTTGTTAACACGATAACGCGAAGGGAGGAATCTTATCATAAGAAGATTTTGCAGAATGTGACAAGCGAGGAAACTGTTTCTACTATCCATGACATAGTTAAACAAAAAGACAAGGATTTGGATAAGTTCCTTATTTATGACCAATACGAAAGGCTTTCGCTTATGGACCACCTTCTTGATGAGGGTATTACTCTGGATGACTTTAACCTTCAAAAAGGCATAAATACCTTAAGCGATGAACTATATGATTTGGATGTTAAGAAAGATAAGCAGAGTATCGCCCTTAACTGTAATTTTTCCAATGGTGGATTGAGCTTTTCTAAAATAATTGAATTTTCCGATGCTTGCGGTTTTGATGTGAATTATAAATTCAACCGAAAAAATATCTTGAAGGATTATAATTTTGGTATAGAATTTAATGTATCCTTATTATCGCCGAAAGATATTTTCGCAAAAAGCGGCAAGGAAGAAGTATCCTTATCTGAGCCAGTTGAGTTTAAAGAGAGAAGTTCTTTTACAATAATTGATAAGTTTAAAAAGATAACGCTTGACTTCAATTTTGATAAAGCGCATATTCTTTCTATGCCGGTATATTCGGTTTCTTCTTCAGAGTCGGGCTTTGAAAAAGTTTATCAGCAAACAGCAATTCTTTTTGTATTTAAGCGTAAAGATACGCTGAAGTTTTCTTTAGGCATTAAGCATAGCCAAGATTAATGCACCTGGATGGGTGCATTTGTAGGTATAATATACCTCGCGCTTAAAAGTATTACGCGGGTATTGCCCCTCTGGGCAAGGAGGAAAATATGGCTTTTCCAGGAAGAAAATCTTCTACAAACAACTCAGCTTCAAAGTTAGACGAAGGAAAACTTAACCAAATGATAAGGGAACGCGCGTATTACATTTGGGAAAGCAAAGGCAAACCGAAGGGTCAAGACCAAAAGATTTGGCTTCAGGCAGAAAAAGAAGTTTTGTCCAGAATAAAGAGATAATTTAGCCCAAAAGAGTTACGCTGGGTAATTTTTCCTGTTCCGGGCTTCGTCTTAAGAATAGAAAATTCATTATGTAATTGCGCAAATTACCATAAGAATTTTCTGGGAAAAATTATAAACGCCTGCCTTTATAGTTATCCGAAAGGATGCTCTAGTCGGCAGGCAGGGAGAAATTTTTATGAAAGCAGTAAAGGGCGAAGAGCTTATATTAACCTGCGACAATAAAGTAGGCCAGCTTGATGAGCTGACATCTCTTTTAAAAGGAAAAAATATAAATTTAAGAGGAATCAGCGCTTACATAGTAGACTCAAGGGCGGTATTTAGACTAATTACATCCGATAACGCAAAGGCGAAAGAAATTCTTAAAAAAATAGGCTCTTTGCAGACAAAAGAAGTAGTTATAGTAGACATTCCGGATGAGGTTGGCCAGCTTAATCTAATTGCAAAGAAACTAAAAGATGCCAATATTGACCTTATGCATATCTATGGAACTACCTCCAGGCCTCACGAGTCAGCAATTATAGTATTTGCTTCAAATGACAACAATAAAGCACTTACAATTATCGCTGCTTAAGCTTGATGCGAAATTGCGCTTCTATAAAGAATAACCTCGACTTTTTAACTCAACCTTCGGCTTTGCGTGAGATTCGCTTTCCATCTTCTTTTTTGTGGGGAGCTGCCATTTCCAGCTATCAGACAGAAGGGGCAAATTATAATTCTGACTGGTGTTTATTCGAAAAAGAAAGAAAGATACAGGAAGCCAGCCGTGCCGCAAATCATTACGAACTCTTTCCCCAGGATTTTAAACTGGCAAAAGAGCTTAATCTTTCCGCTGTCCGGCTATCTTTTGAATGGGCAAGAATTAATCCTGAGCCAGGCATTTTTTTAGAAGAAGAAATAAATCACTATAAAGAAGTAATACAGACGCTTAAAATCCTGGGCCTTAAGCCATTTGTCACCCTTCATCACTTTACAAATCCCGTATGGTTCGCTAAAACAGGCGGTTTTGAGTCTTCAAAAAACATCGATTATTTCCTGGTTTATCTTAAAACAATAGTAGAGGAATTTAAAGCTGATATCAACGATTGGTTGATTTTCAATGAACCTCTGGTGTATGTGTATAACGGCTATATCTGCGGCAGGTGGCCGCCTGGCGTAAAATCCATAACTACAGCTAAAAAAGTTTTACATAATATCATAAACGCTTATATAGATGGTTATAAGGAAATAAAAAATATTTACGATGAAAACAATACAAGAGGCTATGTATCTTTAGTAAACCATATAAGAAAATTTTCTCCCTGCCCCAACTTCAATTTTGGACAAAATTCTATCTCCGCTTGCCTTAAAGATAAGCTGTCTAATTTCGACATAATCAATTATTTAACAAAAAAATCCTGTCTGGATTATCTGGCGGTAAATTATTACTGCAAAGAGTATGTGAAGTTTAAAGGTTTAATAGGGACGGAATGCATACATCAATTTCATAAAGAAAGAAAAAATTATTTAGGCTGGTATATTTATCCGCAAGGCCTTTATGAACTGCTTAAAAAACTTAATGCCTATAATCTTCCGATTTATGTAATGGAAAATGGGACAGCTGAACTGGAGGATTCTTTATATAAAGAGTATTTATCTTCTCATCTAAAATGCGTAGCCAAGGCAATCTCGGAAGGTGTGGATATCAAAGGCTACTTTTGGTGGTCATTAATAGATAATTTCGAATGGGATTACGGATTCGGCCCTAAGTTTGGTTTAATTGATGTAAACTATAATACATTCGAAAGAACAATAAAACCATTCGCTCGTGCATATGCTAAAATATGCAAGGAGAATAAAATACAGGCATAGAATCAATTATTAATTAGTAATTAGTAATTTTAAATTATTACATGGATATCAAAGAAGCAAAATTTATTTTAGCGAACACAGCGCCTTTTAATAAATTAAAAGAGAGAGAAGTTAATGAATTTTTTAGTATCTGCGAGTTGCGCAGATTAACCCACGGAGAAGTTCTATATAGAGATCAGGACCCCCCTGATTACTTTTATTTTTTATTGCGCGGCAGAGTTGTTGTTTTGAAGGGAGACGCAAAACAAGAATCGGAAATAGAAATTATTAAGCGCGGAACTTCTTTTGGCATAATTTCTCTTTTTAACGAAGAGCCTCATTCGGTAACTACAAAATCAATAGAAGAATCATTTGTGCTAAAGTGCGATAAAGAAAAATTCAAGGATTTTTTAAATAAATATCCTCTAGTCTCATTGGAGTTTTACAGAATACTTTCACAAAGAATACGCGCCAGGTCTGGGAAAAAAAAGATCTTTCAATGCAAGCGTGTGGCTGTTATGGGCAGCGCCGGCGCCGGTAAAACCAGCTATATGTTTAATCTGGGAGTTAAATTAAAAGAGCATACCGGCAAAAATGTAATATGTATTGAGTTTGGCCAATCTGACATTTTCGGCCTCGATAAATTTGTTGAGAAACGCGAAATACTTAACCTTGAGGACTATAAAGAAGAAACGCTGAATGATTACATAGGTAAAGGCAATCTGCCGAACAGCAAAACAGCTATAGACTGTCTCTTGGTAAAGATAAACGATATTCTTAAAATGCCTTCTTTGCTTAATTTTCTTTCGGAAAATTATCATTTTATAATTTACGAAATGCCGGATAGGTTTTTTGATAATAATTTATGTGAAGTTGTGTCACCTGCTGACTATTTCCATTTTCTTATTTTGCCGAATAACGAAGACGTGCTAAGAGTTTCTTCCGTAATGGACGCTCTTTTTGAGAGAGACCCTTTAATGAGCGACAAGACAAAGGTTATTTTGAGTTACTTTGCCGTCAAAGAGCGCCTTTCGATAGATGCCATAAAAGAGGCCTTGCATACTAATATATATGCAACTTTGCCGTTATTTGGCGAAGAGTACTTAAGCGCGATAAAAAGAATAAGCAAAGAAACAGGAGAAGTGGTAGTCGGGCTTGCTCTTGGCAGCGGCGGTGCGTATGGGTTTGCGCATATCGGGGTATTACGAATACTTGAGCAAAACCATATTCCTGTAGATATCATATGCGGCTCAAGCATAGGCTCTGTTATAGCAAGCCTTTGGGCGCTTGGGGAAAGCCCCGAGAAAATAGAAAAATTTATGATTGAATTTGCAAAAAAACTTAACATTTTTTCAGTCTGGGGATTTTCTTTTCCTTTTAAGGGGCTGTGGAGGGCGAAATACCTCGAGAATATATTAAGAAAGGTTTTCAAAAATAAGACTTTTTATGACCTTAAGCACCCGCTTAAAATAGTTGTATTTGATTTTTTGACGAAAGAGGCGAAAGCTTTGGAAGAGGGCCCGCTCTATAAGGCTGTTGCTGCAAGCTGCGCTCTTCCTGGTATTTTTGAACCCATAAATTTTAAAGACAAGGTATTGCTTGACGGAGGCATCCTTAATCCGCTGCCGACTAAAATACTTTTAAACTATGGCGCAGACAAAATAATAGCCGTAAACGTTACGCCTTCCCAGGAAGAAATTATTAAAGAGTACAATAAAAAGAATAAATTTCATATTCTTGATTTTATATTCGGAAGCATCGAAACAATGCAAAGGCAATTTATTGAACAGGCAATAACTGTTGCTGATTGCGTAATACACCCTAATTTCGGCCATCTTCGTTGGCTTGAGTTTGAAAAAGTAGAGGATTTCATTAAAAAAGGCGAGATTGCTACCTTGAGTAAGCTTGAAGAGTTAAAAAAGATAACGAACATTTAAAAGAAGGAAAATCAGCAATGAAGAAAAAAAATGGATTATTTAATACGCTTTGCAGCTTGTTTTTTTTGTGTCTATTCTTAATGAATGGTTTCTGCTATAGCGATGACATTAAGACCAGGTTTGAAGGAAAACGCGCGCTGTTTTACGATGTTTTTTTTAACGGTATTCCTACCGGAAAAATCGAATGGCAGTACCTCGGAAAAGATGTAGTTTCCGACCGCGAGGTAGATGTAATTTTGCTTAATTCCGATACGAATATACTTAAACTTCTTAATTTAGAAAGTAAAGAAAAAGTATATATCGACTCAGCAACCTATCTTCCGTTAAAAGTTGAACGAGATGTAGTTTTCTTCGGAAAAAAAGAAAAAATAAAAGAAATATATAATCAGGAAACCGGGCTAATTACAATTACCAAAGATAATTCTTCCAAAAAGCAAACTTTTCTGCATGTAGCAAAGCCCATACAGAATATTTTATCCCTGCTGTATTTTTTTCCGAAAGATATAGCCCTGATAAAAGACAGGCCGCTTTATTTCAATTTGCCGACACAAAAAGTTACGATAAGGATGTTGTATGAAAACGATATTGCTTTTGGCAAAGGCAAGAAAGATATTTATTTTTTAGCAGGTAAGGGGGATAAGAAATTTAACCTTTGGCTTGATAAAAAAGAAAGGATTCCGGTTAAAATGGAATTTATAGTTCCTTTAGGAAAAATTACAATTATCAGAAAGAGTTAGAAATATAAAGTAATACCGGTTTATTCAGCTTCTATTACTCAATTATAATAAGCGAATTTTTCCCGCCGAATGAATCATCTTCGCTAAGTTTATTGTGAGGGTCGGAAAGCCATGTATCGCCTGCCAGGAATTTATAACGGTACTTGCCTTTTTCCAGAGGAATATTCAGCGTCCATATGTCTTCCCCGATTTTTCTCAATTTATACTTTTCTTGTTTCTCCCAGTTATTAAAATCGCCTATAGCATATACATTATTTACCTTTTCTCCCTTTAAAAAGAGCTGAGCCCAGGAAGCGCCGGAAGTTATGTTCAATATCTCCTGAGCCAACAGCGCAAAGTCTTCAGCCCCCCTTGAGTCAGGCATGTAATCAAATATATTTTTACCGTTAGCTGCAGCTTCTTTAAGGTGGACATTTGACCGTATGGAAGTATTCAGCAATAAACTTCCAAGTTGTTCCTTAATGCGCTGGATGAATCCACGGGCGAACCGCGAACGTTTATCCATCTGGTTTAAAAGGTAAAAACACGTTGGAGTTTTACCTTTAAATTCTTTAAGCATAATAATTATGTCTTTGAGTATTTCTATGCCGCGAAGGGAAAAGTCGCAAATATTAAGTGGGATAAGCGAATACGAACTTGCCTGCAGGGCATTTAGTGTAATTAATCCAAGGTTAGGAGGGCAGTCTAAAATGCAATAGTCAAAATCAGAGGCGACAGCTTTTAAAAATAACGAAAGAATATCCAGCCGGTCATCTCTTTGCGAGAATTTGTGTTCAAGCGAGGCAAGCCCTATACGCGAGCCTATGAAATAGAAATTTTCAGCAACCGACTGATATAGTGTCGCTTGTGGCAGGCTTTCGCTCTGCGCTATTTTTTCAAGAATATCCGTTATATTAAAATCGCTTTCTTTGCGAAGCGCAAAGGTTGCGTGTGCCTGGGGGTCTAAATCTATGAGCAACGTTTTAAACCCTTTTTTACTTAAAGCTGCTGATAAATTAACCGAAGTAATTGTTTTTCCGCAGCCGCCTTTCTGATTGACTACAGAAATTATTTTCATTTCTAGTCCCTCCTCAATTTAGCTCCTCTGAAAGCGGAGCTTACCCGTTAAATTAAAACAAGATCTTTAATCAGCGTCCAATTTATTTTTTCTTTATTCTGTGGATAAAAATATAGAATAATTTGTTTTACCTGATATAAGTTGGTATTTTGCAGATTTGCACCGGCAAAATTTATGGGTACTTTTATAAAAGCTGAGCCGCCCTCAGAAACATTAATTACAACCGGGTTTAAAGAATTTGAGAAAAATCGCGTATCTTTTACGACAACCGCTATATCCAAAGGCGTATCGGATTTTTTTAAATACAAAGAAAGGGAATTCGAACGTAAATCAACCGGCTTTTTAAGATTAAAACTTATGGCAACACGTTCTCTGGGGATTGTCAAATAGATAAAAGCATTTTCCTTCTTCATTAACCGGTCGTCTTTTGCAATACAGACGGTTGATTCAAGCATGTCTTTCGAAAGAAGGGATGTCCCGGCATCCAATTGGTCCGGTATTTGACGCGCTATAACCATAAAATCATATTTTGTAAAGAAAAATAAAGAACCAGCAAGTACCAATATTGCAGCTGCTCCGATTATAAGGAATTTTTTCTTGTGAGTTTTCTTTTTTCGTTTCTTTTTGGGAGGGGAGAAAAAAGTATCCTTTAGCCTCTGGGAGTCCAAATAATCATAAGAAAAAAAAGGGTTATCGCGTTTGTCCACAAAAATTATATTAGCACCTAAGCTGGAATTTTCAATAGAAAACTTGTAGGTTGAATTTTGTTAAATCGACTATATAATTGATAGAAAGCTTAAAATGAAAGAAGCATTATTTTACACTAAAAATAAAGATAATACTGTCGATTGTTTTCTTTGCAGCCATCATTGTCATATCAAAGATGACTCTTATGGCATATGTAATGTGCGCATAAACAAAAAAGGCACTCTTTATTCGTTAAGCTATGGTAAAGTTGTTGCTGCCAATGTTGACCCTATTGAGAAAAAGCCCTTGTTCCATTTTCTCCCAGGCTCTAAATCCTATTCTATAGCCTGTGTGGGGTGCAATTTTCAATGCGGATTTTGCCAGAACTGGCAGATTTCACAGGCAAAAATAGCAAAAGACCTTAGTTTATTCGAGTATAGATTAACTCCTCAGGCAATAGTCGAGGAAGCTTTAGCTAATAGTTGCCCCAGTATTTCTTATACCTACACAGAACCTACCATTTATTTTGAGTTTGCGATAGACGTCGCCCGCCTGGCGAAAGAAAAAGGGCTTTCCAACGTATTTGTAACCAATGGTTACATGAGCAAAGAGTCTCTGGAAACTATCAAACCTTATCTTGATGCAGCTAATGTAGACTTGAAATCTTTTAGCGAAGATTTCTACCGCAAAACATGTAAGGCTTCCTTAAAACCCGTTCTGGAGAATATAATTCTAATGAAAAAGCTTGGAATCTGGATAGAAATAACAACCTTGGTTATTCCCGGTAAAAACGACAGTAAAAAAGAACTTAAACAAATAGCAGAATTTATTACTTCGGTCAATTGCGCGATACCGTGGCACATATCGCGCTTCCATCCCGATTTTGAATTTAGCGAAGTTGAGCCAACTAAAAAGGAAAACCTTTTGGCTGCCTATGACATTGCGAAAGAGGCAGGGCTTAAATATGTTTATGTCGGTAATGTCTACACGGATTACGAAGATACGGTTTGCCCAGCCTGCGGAAAAATTTTAATCAAAAGAATGGGATTTTCTATTGAAGGCACGAAAATAAGCGAAGGCTGTTGCAGTTATTGCAAACAAAAGATAGATGGCATATGGTAATAATACGCAAAAAATATGAAATTTAAGTTTTTGCTTATCGTTTTAATTTTATTAATATGCGGTTTTTTGTTTTGGTTTACTGCGATATTTAGGTTTCCGCTTGAGGAAAGAAAAATCAAAGTTTTAGATAAAGAATTAACTATCTGGGTGGCTGATACCAGCGAAGCGCGCCTTAAGGGCCTTCAGAACATCATCTGGATGCCTAAAAACAGAGGCATGCTTTTTGTCTTTGATGCTCCGGACAAATATTGTTTCTGGAATAAAAATACTTTAATGCCCCTTAAGCTTGTTTTTATGCGGGATGGACACGTAACTGAAGAGATTGAGCTTAACTCTATATGGAAAGGAAAACAAACAGTTTGCCCAAGATATGATGCGGATTGCGTAATTGAAATAATTAATAATTAATAATTACGGATTAAGAATTATGCAGAGAACAAAAAGATTTAAAGGAAAGATATTGAATGTTTCGGTTAAAAAAGTGCGCCTTCCTAACGGATATCTTGCGTATATTGATATCGTAAAACATCCGGGAGCGGCATTGATTGTGCCGTTACTTAGCAAAAACAAAATAATAATGCTCAGGCAGTTCAGGCCGGTAATTAATTCTTACATCTATGAGTTCCCTGCAGGAACCCTTGAGAAACACGAAAAGCCTGCTAACTGTGTACGCAGAGAAATAATCGAAGAAACAGGCTATAGGAGCAATAAAATCGTTAGGTTAGGTTTAATTGTCCCTGTCCCGGGCTATTCTACGGAAAAAATTTTTATTTATAAAGCGCAAAATCTGATTAAAACAAAACAGCTTCACCAAAAAGACGAAGTTATAGAAGTCTTTATATTTACTAAAAAACAAATTCAAAAAATGTTTAAGGAAGGAAAAATAATAGATGCAAAAACAATTTGCGGCCTTGCGTTATGCGGGTGGCTAAAGGAGGCTAACTAGAAATGAGTAGAAACAAAAGCGCACGAGATATCCTGATTTTAATCGTTGTTTCTGGTTTGCTGTTTTTATTGGGAAATAACATAATAAGCCTTACCAATGACAACGAAGTTTTTTATGCCCAAACCGCCAAGGAAATGATTCAGCAGAATACCTGGTCAACCCCTTATTTATTCGGACAGCCTCAGTTTGAGAAGCCGATTTTTTCATACTGGCTTTTTAAGTTAGCTTTTGTAATTTTTGGAGTTAACGCAGCTGCTGCGCGTTTCTTCCCCGCAATCTTTGGAATATTAGGCGTAGTTACGCTTTACTGGCTTGGTTTACTTGGATTTAAAGACCGTTCGAAGGCGTTCCTCTCAAGTATTATTCTAATGTCCGGCGGCATGTATATAGGCCTGGCCAAATCAGTATTTACGGATATGTTTTTTTCGGTACTTATCATGATGTCGTTTTTATTTTTCTTTTTCGCCTATGCTAACCAAAAGAAAAAGCTAATCGGATTGATACTTTCGGCAATCTGCATGGGTTTTGCAGTTTTGACCAAGGGGCCACTTGGCATATTGATACCGTTTTTAGCCGTAGTTGCCTTTTTATTAATTAAGAAAAATTTAAAATTTCTATTTTGCAAAGACGCATTATGGGCTTTCTTGTTTTTGTTTATAACAGTAGCCCCATGGTATATGCTGATGATTCAAAAATATGGAAATACTTTTATAAATGAATTTATTTTAAATGATAATTTAAGAAGAGCGGTAGAAGCTCAGCACGGCGGGCACGATACCTGGTATTATTACCCTTCTTTAATTGTCTCCGGCATGCTCCCCTGGAGTTTATTTGTCTTGGGAGCTTTGGTTTTTTTATATAAAGGGGTAAAGCAAAAAGAGAATTCGTTCTATATTTTTCTGCTTTGCTGGATAGGTTCGGTGTTTTTGATATTTCAGGCTGCGCATTCTAAGGTGGCAAACTATATTTTTCCTGTATTTGCGCCAATAGCGTTGCTTACGGGAGGCTTTATCCGCGATATTTTAAGCAATAACAAACATAAAAGTATTTTATATGTAGTTTTATCTGTAATATCATTTTTTGTTTTGGCTATTCCAATCGCTTTGTTTTTTAGTTCTCAGAAATACGCAAATTACATAACTAACCGCGCAGGAGTGTACTTTTTAGTTACCGGTTTTTTATTATTAGCCGCAGCCATTTTGTTTTGCATATACAGAAAAAAACTGTCAGCAGCTATTTATCTGGTGGGGGCGATGGTTCCGATATTTTTATGCAGTTTGCCGCTTACGCATAATAATTTTGAGCCTTATATTTCCTCGAAAGACGCCTCGGAATATTTATTGAAAAACTCCAGGATAGACAACACTATAATTTGCTCAAAAACTTTTGTCCGCGGAGTAAAATACTATACCGATTGTGATGTCGCAGTGTTAGATATGTCCGGTAAGCAGTTTTTTAGCAAACACCCGATAACCTTCCTGTCTTCAGACCATGCGCTTAGGGAATTTTTGTTAAAGCAGGCAACGACCTATTGCATAGTGGGTAAATCTTCAGTGGGAGATATAAAGCGTGCAGCCGCCGCTGATTTTGAGGTTAATGTTTTGAAAGTAATCGGCAATGAATACATTATAAAGGTAAAACGTCTTGGGGCGTAGGCGGATTACTTATTGCTTCTTTGAATATTTTTGAAGCAAAAACCAGCCATCCGGTATGTGACGGCATGTGTTGTTCGGGCCGGGTTTTGCCGCGGCGAACAAGTATGTTTCGAATAAAAACTTCTATACTGTCAATATTAATAAACCCTTTTTCTTCAAGCGCGAATACTGTTTTTGTAAGCTGTTCAAAGGTGGGGCATATGGTTGCAAGGCGCGCGCCGCCTTTTAGCGCTTTATAGGCAGCGTCAATTAAGTCCCACTGGCTTCCAATGTCAATCATTACAAAATCAACTTCGCTTTCGTCATAACTGTCAGTTACTTCACGAAGTTTAAACTCAACATACTCGCTAAGCCCGTATTTTTCAATATTCTTTTTGGCGTTTTCAAGAAACTCTTCATTCCTGTCGTAACTGTAAACTTTTCCTCCGGGCCTTACGAAATTTGCTAATGCCGTTGTGAGCGCTCCGCTTCCGCCGCCTGATTCAATGACTCGCGCCCCGGGAAATATATGCGCTCTTGTGAGTATTATTCCAATATCTTTAGGATAAAGAATCTGGGTTTTCCTTTTTACTTTCATGACCATTTCGTGAAGGTATGGCCTTAAAATGTAAAAAGAATGCTTTAAGTTTGTATCTATTTTTTGTCCGAATTCTTTGCCGACTATGTCTTTTAGTTCAAGGTAGCCCAAATCAGTATGAAGCCTGCCGCCTTGTATTTTTATAAGGTAATTACGCTTTTCGTCTTTATAGAGAAATACCAATTCTCCTTCATTAATCATAATAGGTATAATAATACAATTTAAAGCACGATTTTGCAATATAAAACACGAATATTCACATTATAGAAAAAGCCTTGCAAAATAAAGAGTATTGTAATAAACTTTTAACACTGATTGCTTTTATCGATAATCTTGTAACCAATTTACAATGAAATACATATTCATAGTTCCAGACGGAGCAGCAGATTATCCTAACGAAATATTAGGCGGTAAAACGCCGCTGGAAGCTGCGGATAAGCCTTTTATGGATTCTCTGGCAAAAAAAGGGATCCTTGGAAGGGTGAAAACTGTTCCTTCAGGGTTTCAGCCGGCAAGCGACGTAGCGAACCTTTCGCTTCTTGGATATGAGCCGGAAAAATATTATTGCGGCCGCGGACCGCTTGAAGCTGCCAATTTCGGAGTGGATTTAGAAGAAGGCGATTTAGCTTTTCGTTGCAATCTTATCACTGAATCCGAAGGAAAACTTCTTGATTATAGCGCAGGGCATATCAGCGACAGAGAGGCCCGCATACTCATAGAATATCTGGATAAAAACCTTGGAACAGAAGAGATAAAATTTTATGCCGGAAAAAGTTACCGTCACCTTATGGTATATAAAAAAGGAGCCAATCTCTCGCTGGATAAACTTAATTTTTCTGCTCCGCACGATATCATGGGAAGGCCCGTTAAAAAGCATTTACCTTCCGGGCGAGGAGCAGAACACATAATTAAGCTTATGAACCGTTCAAAAGAACTTTTGAAGGACCACGAAATAAATAAAGTACGTATAGATTTAGGAGAGAACCCCGCCAATATGATTTGGTTATGGGGTGCGGGCCGTAAACCGTCAATTCCCGCGTTCAAAGAAAAATTCGGCAAAACCGGCGCGGTAATTTCCGCAGTCGACCTTATAAACGGCATAGGAAAAATTATAGGCCTGAAAGTTATTGAAGTTCCCGGCGCTAACGGCTATTATGATACTAATTATAAAGGAAAAGCCGAAGCAGCATTGGAAGCTTTAAAAGAACATGACTTTGTATTTATCCACATAGAAGCAACGGATGAAGCAGGGCATAACAATGATTTAAGAATGAAAATTACCTGCATAGAGCGTATAGATAAACTTGTCGTCGGCACTATTATGGAAAAAATGAAAGGCGAAGATTACCGGATTATAGTTGTTCCGGACCATCCTACGCCTGTTTCAAAACGTACGCATACCGATGAGCCTGTCCCGTTTGTTATAGCCGGCAGCGGAATAATAGCTGAAAATTTTTCCTCATATTCCGAAACCGAAGCTGCTAATTCAAACCTTTATTTTTCAAGCGGGATAGAGTTGATGAAGTATTTTATTGGCAAGTAATTTTAATCCCTTTGCCGAAATTCCCTGTCCGCCTTTGGCAGTCAGGCTCGTGGATGTGCCCTTGGGCAAGCCGAGCGGGACGTTGCCCGCTTTAAGCGGGCGAATAAAAAAGGCCTACTGGTTGTGCCTATGCGGGTTCCAGTATCAAAGGTAAACATATACTTGCTCTGGGAAAACGAAAGTTGTAAAATTGTTGGTGAGCAAAATTATGCAAAGTAAATTAATAGTACAAAAATACGGCGGCTCGTCAGTCGGCGATGTAGGCCGGATTGAAAGGGTTTGCGATAAAATAATTTCCTATGCAAAAAAAGGAAATAAACTTGCGGTTGTAGTTTCGGCAATGGGAGATACAACTGATGAGCTTATAGAGTTAGCCAGGAAAATAAACCCTAACCCGGAAGAGCGGGAAATGGATATGCTTATATCAACCGGAGAGCAGATATCATCTGCGCTCTTGGCAATGGCAATACATAAAAGGGGGCACGAAGCAATTTCCTTTACCGGTTCCCAGGTAGGCATTATTACCGACAAATACCACACAAAAGCAAAGATTTTAAAAATTGAAACCGACAGGATAAAAAAAGAACTGACGGCAGGAAAAATCGTAATTGTCGCAGGCTTTCAGGGCAAAAGCACAAAATCGGAAATTACAACATTGGGCCGCGGTGGTTCTGATTTAAGCGCCGTTGCTTTGGCAGTTGCACTTGGCGCAGATATGTGCGAAATCTATACTGATGTAGAAGGTATTTATACCGCAGACCCGCGCATTATCAAAAATGCAAAAAAATTAAGCTTTATAACTTTTGATGAAATGCTTGAGCTTGCTGCAAGAGGAGCACAGGTCATGCAGACAAGGGCTGTTGAGGTAGGAAAAAAATTTAATATGCCGATATACGTTAAATCGAGTTTTTCCGAAAAGGAGGGAACCGTAATCATGGATAAACTTCCGCATATTGAGGAGTCTGTTGTAAGGGGCGTAGCCCTAACCGAAAACGAGGCTAAAATTACTATTTGTGATGTTCCGGATAAGCCGGGTATTGCTGCAAGGATATTCAACGATTTGGCCCGCGAAAGCGTCAATATAGATATGATAGTTCAAAACGTAAGCCACAAGAAAATGACGGATATTTCTTTTACGGTTCCCAAAGACAAAATTGCAAAGACGCTTAAAGTATCCAAAAAGATTGCAGATAATATTGGGGCCGGCGGAATTATTTCTGACGAGGCAATTGCTAAGGTTTCGGTGGTTGGCGTTGGAATGAAGTCGCAGTCAGGAGTCGCTGCAAAATGTTTTTCCTGCCTGGCAAAGCATAAAATTAACATTGAAATGATTTCTACTTCAGAAATAAGTATTTCCTGCGTAGTTAAAAAAGACTTAGGCAAAGAAGCATTAAAGGTTTTGCACAAAGAGTTCGGGCTCGATAAGATAAAAGGATAAAAAGCTATCAATCTGGCTTAAGCGTTATTGAGCCGGTTGGTGCTAAAAGCTTGAAAGATGGAAAAAATATTTATTTACGACACAACACTGCGCGACGGAGCACAAACCGAAGGTATTTCTTATTCGCTGCGCGATAAAATCGATATAACTAAGAAACTTGATGATTTTGGAATAAGTTTTATTGAAGGGGGCTGGCCTTATTCAAACCCCAAAGATAAAGAGCTTTTTGAATATTTCAGGAAGCACTCTTTAAAAAAGGCAAAAATAGTCCCTTTTGGCTCAACCGCGCACCCGGCAAGCCCTGCATCAAAAGATAAAAATCTGTTAAGCCTTATAAAAAGCGATACCGAATATGTAACAATTTTTGGTAAAACCTGGGATTTGCACGTAAGAGATATTCTTAAAATACCTCTCGAAGACAACCTTAAAATAATTTTTGAAAGCGTAAAATTTTTGAAAAAAGAAGGTAAAAAAGTTTTCTATGATGCCGAGCATTTTTTTGACGGTTTTAAAGCTAATCCTGAGTATGCACTAAAAACCATACGCGCGAGCCTAGATGCAGGCGCCGACCTTGTTATTTTCTGCGATACAAACGGAGGGACTCTTACCGGCCAGGCGTGCGATGTGATAAGGCAGGTAAAAGAAAAATTATCTATAAATGATTTCGGAATGCATTGCCATAATGATTTGGATTTAGCGGTAAGTAATTCTATTTCTGCGGTTAATTTCGGCTGCTCACATATCCAAGGGACAATAAATGGTTACGGAGAACGCTGCGGCAACGCCGATTTGGTTTCGATTATGGCGATACTTCAGCTTAAGATGGGCTACGATATCGTGCCTCAAGCTAAAATGCAAACCCTGTCGCACCTTTCTCATTATGTAAGCGAAGTAAGCAATGTTGCGTATCGCGATAACCACCCTTTTGTGGGAAAAAGCGCATTTGCCCATAAGGGAGGAATCCATATAGATGCAGTAATCAAGAACCCGCTTGCTTACGAGCATATATTGCCGGCCTCGGTAGGCAATAAAAGCAGGTTTATAGTTTCAGAGCTTGCAGGCAAATCTACTCTGGTTGTAAAAGCCAAAGAACTGGAATTTGATTTGGATAAGAAATCTGCGCAGGCAAAAAGAATCCATAAGCTTATACAACAGCTTGAAAGAGAGGGGTTCCAATTCGAGGCAGCAGAAGGCTCTTTTAAGCTTTTGTTACAGAAAGAATTTAAAAAATATAAAAAGTTTTTTAGCCTTTTAGGGTTTAGGGTAAGCGTTGAAAAGAGAGAAGACGGTCGCCTGATATCAGAAGCCGTCATCAAGCTTAAAATAAATGGCAAACTGGAGCATAGTGCTGCTGAAGGAGACGGTCCGGTTAATGCGCTGGATAATGCTTTAAGAAAAGCTCTCGCCAAATTTTATCCAACTATCTCAGAAATGCACCTCACTGATTTTAAGGTAAGAGTGCTTGATGAAAAAAGCGGTACAGCCGGTAAAGTGCGCGTCCTTATACAGTCGCAAGACGCGGATGAAGACTGGTCAACGATAGGCGTTTCGGAAAATATAATTGAAGCAAGCTGGCAAGCCCTGCTTGACTCCGTTGAGTACAAACTTCTAAAAGACTCTAAGGAAAAAACGCATTCTTAGTTACCTTTTAATCCAAAACAAACATTTTATTATCTGTTATCCATTCTAAGTCTTTGTTTTAATCTAAAATCATGCCCAAGAAAAACATTAAGGCTTATTTTGAAGTAAAAAATAACGATTTTTTCTATTATCCTCCACGAGAGCCAACAGATAAATTTTCCCATAGCCTGAAGTTAGAGGGTAAGTGGCTGCTTTCCGGCGGTAACCTTATATTCATTGCAGATGAGTCTTACAACACAGTTTTTGGCCAAAGCATAAGTTTTTCAACTAAGCTGGAAAAAGCTTCAAAAAATTACATCCGATTCAGCGCGCTTAAAAGAACTACGCCAAAATTGCATTGCCGTACATTACTTCAGTTTGACGGCCACTGGAAGGCGGACAGCCGCAATAATCTGATTTTTGCAATTAAAAGAGGCAGCACATTCGATGAGCTTTCCTTCGGTAATAATTGGCAGGTTACCAAAGAAAACAATATTTTGTTGCTTTATAAAAGAAGGTTCCTCAAGAAAGAAATAATAAGTTCATTGGTGCTTGATGGCAGTTGGGGGCTTGGAAAAAATGCGCTTGAATTTGCGATAGAAGGTTCGGGCAAAGATAAACTTAAATTCGACCTTGCTTTGGCCGCAAATACAGTAATAATAAAGAAAGAGAAAATAGCTTTAACGATAGGGCTAAGAAAGGATTCAGCAAAGCCCATTGCCTTGTATGGAAGGTGTAAATATTCTAAAGATAGATTTGAATTTACGGTAAGACCCGGCAAGGAAACATTAACCTGGATTTTTAAGCTGAATAAGCATTTATCCAGCGACAAAGAATTAATTTTTGAGCTGATAAATGAAAAAAATAAGCCTCTGGGTGCGCAAATTACTTTTTCAAAACGCCTTGCATCAGGCGGAAATTTGTTTATCCGGGCAAAGGCCGGACAAGATAAGCGCATAGAAGCAGGTTTGTATTTGCCGTTTTAATCCCTTTACCAGATGACCGCGGGCTGCCGAAGGCGTGCCCGCGGTCAAATAGTGGAGCGGGACGTCGCCCGCTTAAAGCGGGCGAAAGAAAATGGCCTACGGGCACGCCTGTCCAACAGGCCGAAGGCCTGGTGGCTCCAGACTGAAAAATTTTGTTGTCTTTCGGTATTTATTCATTAAAATAAAGCAATATGAGAAAAAAGACCCTTATACTATTACTGAGCTTGTTGGTTTTTGCGCCGGTTTATGCAGAAACAATAATTTTAAAGAACGGAAAAACAGTTGAAGGTAATATTGTCGAAAAAACCGATAAATATATAAAGATAGACGTTCTTGGCATCGCAGTAACTTATTACCTTGATAATATAGAAAGTATAGACGGAAAGAATATTACGCCTGCCGCCGCCGCAAAAGAGCCGGAAGTAAAAAAAGAAACCGGCAACGTGGAAGAAAAAATAAAATTTGAACCGCAACCGGCGAAAAAGAACATTTCGCTGGGCGAAGTCAAGGAAGCCCAAGAATGCTTTCAAAAAGGCATAGATTATTTTAAAGAAAAAAAATATGACGAAGCGATTGTCGAATTTGAAAAAGCATTGAAAATTGACCCCAATCTTGCAGAGGGCTATTATGGGTTGGGTTATGCTTATTGTTATAAAAATCAGTGCGAAGCGGCTATTCCATATTTTCAGAAGGCAATAGAACTTTCGCCGAATTATGCAGATGCTTATAACGCGATGGGTTATGCCTACAGTATTTTAGGTAAATACGATGACAGTATAAATTATTATTTAAAAACATTAAAAATAAAAGAGGATAACTTGGAGGCTCTAAACGGCTTAGGCTACTCTTATGCTTCAACGGGAAAATATGAGAACGCGATAAGTTATTTCAAGAAAGCTATAAAAATTAACCCGGAATACGCCCCTGCCTACAGCGGATTGGGCATACTTTATTACTCTCTTGCCCAATTTCTGGATGCAAAGGAAAATTTTCTAAAAGCACGGGAACTGTTTAAGAAAAATAACGATGAACAAGGGGTAAAAGCTGTCGAGGAATACCTGAACAAGCTCCCTGAAGCCAACTAAAAGCACCTGCCTTTTGCTTAAATTATGCTAAAAAGCACTTATTGTCTTTTGGGGCTTAAGTGATATAATTTATAGCCGTACTTTCAAAAGGCCGATTTTATAATGATATTAAGGATTATTAACCAATCAAACTGACAGATGAAAGGCGCAAATATATTAATTGAGAGTTTACTGAAAGAAAACGTTGAGGTTATTTTTGGCTATCCCGGCGGCTCGGTTTTGCCGATTTTTGACGCTCTTTTCGATGCCCCTGTAAAATTCATACTTCCCAGGCACGAACAGGCAGCAGCACACATGGCTGATGGTTATGCGAGAGCAACAGGCAAGGTGGGCGTTTGTCTTGCAACCAGCGGTCCGGGCGCGACAAATTTAACTACCGGCATCGCTACTGCTTATATGGATTCTATACCAATGGTCGCCATAACCGGCCAGGTAAAAACTTCATTAATTGGAAACGATGCATTTCAGGAAGCTGACGTTACGGGAATAACCAGGTCAATAACTAAACATAATTATCTTGTCAAAGACGTCCGCGATTTAGCGCGTACGATAAAAGAAGCGTTTCATATAGCGCGTACCGGCCGGCCCGGCCCTGTGCTCATTGATATACCGGTAGACGTACAACAGCAAGATACGGAATTTGTGTGGCCGGAAGAAGTAACCATCCGCGGATATAAACCTACTTATTTCGGACATCCCGGACAAATTAAAAGATGCGCAAAGCTGATAAGTTCTGCCAAAAAACCTGTGATTTATGCAGGAGGCGGAGTTATAAGTTCGGGAGCACACCGTGAGGTTAGGGAACTGGCGGAAAAAATCCAGGCGCCCGTAACAATGACTTTAATGGGTTTGGGTAGTTTTCCTGAAACGCATGAACTCTCCTTAGGTATGCTTGGTATGCACGGAACAGCTTACGCAAACCATGCGATAATGGAAGCGGATTTAATTATTGCCATAGGCGCCCGCTTCGACGATAGAGTAACCGGAAGAATCGATGCGTTCGCGCCAAATGCAAAAGTTATACACATAGATATTGACCCTTCTTCGATAAGCAAAAATGTAAGAGTGGATATTCCTATCGTAGGCGATGTTAAACACGTTTTGGGCCAGCTTCTTGAAGAAATAAAAGACACTTGCGATACGCCTGCCTGGATTAAAACAATTGAAGGCTGGAAGAAAAAATATCCTTTAGTTTACAAAGATAAAAAACGAATAAGCCCTCAATATATAATGGAAGAAATATATGAAGTTACAAAGGGAGAAGCTATCATAACAACAGAAGTCGGCCAAAACCAGATGTGGGCAGCTCAGTGGTATAAGTACACGCATCCGCGCAGTTTTATTTCAAGCGGAGGATTGGGCACGATGGGTTTTGGTTTTCCGGCAAGCATGGGCGCTAAAATGGGTTGTCCCGACAAACAGGTTTTTGATATAGCAGGGGATGGTTCAATTCAGATGAACATACAGGAATTGGCTACCTGCGTTTGCAATAAAATAAACGTAAAAGTTGCAATACTTAATAACGGCTACCTTGGTATGGTCAGGCAATGGCAGGAATTATTTTATAAAAAACGCTATTCCTACACTTGTATATCCGGCCCCGATTTCGTAAAGCTTGCCGAAAGTTACGGCGCTGTCGGAATACGTGTTACGAAAAAAGAAGAAGTGCGTAAGGCTTTAGAAAAAGCAATATCGATAGATAACGTCGTATTCATAGATTTTCATATAGAACAAGAAGAAAATGTTTTCCCGATGGTCCCTGCGGGAGAAGCCATAAACAGAATGATTGGTGGTATGGCTTAAGGCGCAGATGGCCACAGATCAGCCTGCCAAACCTTTGTACGGCAGGCTGGGATGATCGCAGATAAAAAATCTGCGATTTTCAGCTTACAAATCTGTATATGAGGAGCGAAGCGACGAATGAGGCATACAATATCTGTTACAGTCGAGAATAAACCCGGAGTTCTTGCGCGTGTTGCCGGGCTGTTTAGCGCAAGAGGCTATAATATTGCATCTCTTGCAGTAAGCGAAACGCTGGATCCGACAATATCATACATGACCATGGTTGTTGAGGCGCAAGACGAGAAAATATTGGAGCAGATTAAGAAACAGCTTAACAAGTTAATAGACGTTATTACAGTCACCGATTTTACCAAGAAAGAGCATGTTGACAGGGAGCTTGTTCTTTTGAAAATAAAATATTCCGCAAAAGACAAAGCGAAGATAGAATCAATTTTAGATAAATATGCAGCTAAGATTGTTTCTCGTAAGGAAAATGTGGCAATAATTGAGGCAATGGGCGATCAGGACCAGATAAAGCAGCTTTTATCTGGCTTGCAGCAATTTGAGATACAGGAAATGGTCAGGACCGGAAAATTAGCTATAGCATAGAGGGCAGACGACAGAGAAAAATCTTAACTCTGAATTATTATTGTTGTCCCTTGCGTTCGAAGCGCTTCGGGTTAATTTTCGCCCGAGGCGAAAATTAAGGAGGTTTGACATGGCAAAGGTGTATTACGACAAAGATGCGGATTTAAATCTTTTAAAAGGAAAAACTATTGCAATCATCGGCTATGGTATACAAGGCCGCGGACAGGCATTGTGCCTTCGCGATTCAGGCTGTAATGTTGTAGTTTCAGAGATGCAGGGAACCCCCAATTATGAACAAGCAAAAAAAGACGGTTTTAATCCTGTCTCAGCCAGCGAAGCGGCTAAAGAGGCGGACATAATACAAATTCTTACACAGGACCACGTGCAGGCAAAAGTTTATAGCGAAAGTATTAAGGAAAATTTGAAAAAAGGAAAAGCCCTGTGTTTTTCCCATGGTTTTAATATACGTTTCAAACAGATAAAACCGCCGAAAAAAGTTGATGTATTTATGGTAGCCCCAAAAGGCCCGGGAGCTTTGGTTAGAAGAATGTATGAAGAAGGAAAAGGCGTGCCGTGTCTGGTTGCGGTGCATCAGGATGCAACTGGTCAGGCTAAACAGATTGCGCTGGCTTACGCAAAAGCAATAGGCGGAACGCGTATGGGCGTAATTGAAACTACTTTCGCTGAAGAAACAGAAACCGATTTATTCGGCGAGCAGGCAGTCCTTTGCGGAGGAGTTTCCGAAATGATTAAAGCCGGCTTTGATACATTGGTTGAAGCGGGATATCAGCCGGAAATTGCATATTTTGAAGTCTTACATGAGTTAAAGCTTATCACTGATTTAATTCAGGAATATGGCATAAGCGGAATGCGCCGCAGAGTTTCAAACACAGCTTGTTACGGAGATTTAACAAGGGGCCCGCGCATAATCAATGAAAGAACCAGAAAAGAAATGAAAAAGATTCTTAAAGAAATACGTTCAGGAAAATTCGCCAAAGAATGGATTAATGAAAATGAAACAGGCAGAAAAAATTTCGATAATCTTTTAAAGGCAGGAGATGGGCATAAGATTGAAGAAGTAGGCAAACAATTACGCGAAATGATGCCGTGGATGAAAAAATAATAGCTATCAGTCATCAGGTATCGGCTTTCAGTCCCCAAAGGGGTACCCTTGATGGGCAGCTGATACCTGAAAGCTGAGAGCTGAGAGCTAAAAATGGAAAGAATAATAATATTCGACACAACATTACGTGATGGCGAGCAGGCACCCGGCGCATCTTTGACTGCCGAACAGAAACTGGAAGTTGCATATCAACTTGAACGCCTCGGAGTAGATGTGATTGAGGCAGGTTTTCCTATAGCGAGCCCCGGGGATTTTAACGCAGTTGATTCTGTCGCCCGCAATATAAAAAAATGCATAGTATGCGGTCTTGCCAGATGCGTTAAGGCTGACATAGAGGCGGTCTATAAGTCTTTACGTAAAGCAAAAAATCCCCGTATTCACGTTTTTCTCGCTACCTCAAAAATTCATCTTCAGTACAAATTTAAAAAAGCCGAAGAAGAGATTCTGGATTTAGGCAGATATGCGCTTCGTCTCGCGCGTAACTATTTTGAAGACATAGAATTTTCTCCCGAAGACGCAACGCGCACCGAAAAAGATTTTTTGTTTAAGGTAGTTGAAATGGCTATAAATGAAGGAGCAAAAACAATAAATATTCCCGACACTGTAGGTTACAGCTATCCGCACGAAATAAGTTCCCTGATTTCTTCAATATCCGGTAACGTGCCGAATATAAACAAAGCGGTAATTTCCATACATTGCCATGATGATTTGGGTATGGCTGTTGCTAATTCTGTTTCTGCGGTTTTGGGAGGTGCCCGGCAGGTGCATTGCACGGTAAATGGAATAGGTGAACGCGCAGGCAATGCCTCTCTTGAAGAAATAGTTATGGCTATAAAAACGCGTAAAGATGTGTTCGGGCAATTCTACAATAACATAAACACAAAAGAGCTTTGCCGTACATCCAAAACCGTCAGTACTCTTACCGGATTCGTTGTTCCGCCCAATAAAGCCATAGTCGGAGACAATGCTTTCAGGCATGAAAGCGGTATACATCAGGATGCGGTTTTGAAAAAACGGACAACTTATGAAATAATTGACCCTAAAGACGTGGGAATGGAAAAGGGCGGGCTTGTGTTAGGCAAGCATTCCGGCCGCCACGCGCTTATGGCAAGGTTAAAAAATCTGGGCCTTAAACTCGATGATAAAAAAATAGATTTGATTTTTAAAAGATTCAAAGAGCTGGCCGATAAGAAAAAAGAAATTTTTGATGATGATCTTGTTGCTTTGGTTGAAGAAGAAACAAGAGAAAAGCAAAAAGGCTACGAACTTTCTTCTATCAGGGTTTTTACCGGCACCGACATAAATCCGCAAGCAACAGTAAAAATAAAATATAAAAAGAAAATATATGAAGCAAAATCAAGCGGAGACGGGCCCGTGGACGCCTGTTATAAGGCTATAGACAAAATTACTAAAATAAAAACGAAACTCATTACCTACGGCCTGGAAGCGATTACGAAAGGCCGTGACGCCCAGGGGCTTGCAAGGGTAGAAATACAAGCTAAAGGCAAATATATTCATGGCAAAGGTGCAAGCACTGATATCTTAGAGGCATCAGCGAAAGCGTATCTTGATGCCTTAAACAGGCTAATTTGATTATTTTATTCGCCTGTGCCCTCAGGGGGCTAATAGCGGTGACAGCTTTGACGGGTGCTACTTAATGGTATGCCCGAAGGCGGATAATCCTCCTAAGTTGGGGCTGTGGAGGACACATTAAATATTCCGGGCATGCTAAGCGGTATTTCATATGAAATATGTAGTAAACGTAGTTGCTATTTTTGTACTAGTAATTATAGTTTTTTTTGTCGTAAACCTCAGGAATAACGCAGACAACCTTCCTTTCCAGTACGAAGTAAAAAAATTTTTCGGTGAATTTTCAAAAATGATAAATACAAGAACTTCCAATATCAAAATGGAATGGAAGCCTTCAAGAAGAAAGAAAACTACTTTTATAGACAGAGAGGAAAGGCTTAAACAGTTTATTCCTGATGTATTTGCTGGCTTTAGTGAATCCGACTGGAGTAATTTTTGGTCGTTTATCTATGACCCTGTTTATGACAAAAAAAGTAAATATGGCGGAAAAAGATACCACAGTAAAGAGGAAATTGAAGGTTTCCTTCGCGACCGTTTCCCAATGTTTAACTCTCTTGATGCCGGACACTGGAATTACTTCTGGAGCATTGTCGACGTTAAGTTTGAAAATTGATTCATAAAATATCCAGCTTAAAATCAGAATGGCTAAAAAAAATCCCGAAATCTATGGCCTCTTAGGGTTTCCGGTTAAGCACAGTTTTTCTCCCGCCATGCACGCAGCAGCTTTTAAAAAACTCGCGATAGATGCAGAGTACAGATTGTTTGAGATAAACCCGCAAGACTTGGAAGATTTTCTGCTAAAGCCGGAAAAAGAATTCAAAGACACAAAAGGTAATATTTTCCGTGCAGGCGACATCATCGGATTTAACATAACTATTCCGCATAAAGTCAGGGCTAAAGAGATCTTAAAAAAATATGTCAATGCAAAAAACGAAAATCCTTTCTATTCAGAATTATCCGGAGCAATAAATACAGTAAAAAGAGAGAATGGTAACTTAGCCTACACGAATACAGACGCGCCTGGTTTTTTGATGTCTTTGAAAGAAGAACTCCAATTTAACCCTTCAGGCTGCTGCGCGCTGGTTATAGGCTGTGGCGGAGCAGGCAGGGCAGTTATCGCAGCTTTAAGCGAACAAAGCTTAGAGGTGGACAAAATATTCATATATGATAAAAGCAAGGAAGCTCTTGACGCAGCCAGAAAGCATTTTTCAGCCTATTTTGCCAGTTATCCGTATTTGGAAAAAAAATTAGAATTTATCCCGGAGGGGCAAATTTCTGATACAATAAAACAAAGCAACCTGCTAGTTAATGCTTCGCCTGTTGGCATGAAAGAAGGGAATACTTCAGTTGTAAATAAGAACGCTTTTCACAAAGATTTGTATGTCTACGACGTTGTTTATAACAGGCAAACGCGGTTAGTTGAAGATGCAAAATCATCAGGGCTTAAGGCTTGCTGTGGGCTGGGTATGTTATTGTACCAGGGCGTGTATGCGTTTGAATTTTGGGTAAAAAAATCAGCGCCTGTTGAAGAGATGAAAAATGCCCTAAAGAAGGAGCTTAAAAAAATATGTTAGAAAAAATAATTGTGTTTATATTGGGCAGTTGCATAGGTAGTTTCCTGAATGTCTGTATTTACAGGCTTCCAAAAGATATGTCAATTGTCGGGCCGCGTTCTTTTTGCCCGCATTGTAAGGGCCCCATACGCTGGTACGATAATATTCCAATATTAAGTTATTTTATATTAAGAGGAAAATGCCGCGCCTGCAGCGCTAAAATTTCTTTACGATATCCTTTTGTGGAGCTCCTTACTGCCATAATTTTTCTTGTCCTTTACTCGCATTTCGGCCCTTCCTGGAATCTGGCAAAATATATTTTCTTTTTCTGTTTTCTTATAGTTGTTTCTTTTATCGATATAGACTATCACGCTATACCTGCATACTTATGTTTCTTGGCAATCGCGGTTGGATTAATTTTTGACATAAGGGCAACAATCCATTGCCTTAATGCAGGCGCAATGCATTTGGACTTGAAACTCCTGCCAATACTTAAGTCCCTTAGAGCGTTGCTTTTCGGCCTAGGCTTTACTTACCTTTTTAAATTATTCGGTGATATCTTTATCAGCATATACCTTGCGCTACGTAAAAAAGAATCAATAGATGGAGAGAAAGAATCTTTAGGCCTTGGCGACGTTGATTTTATGGGCGTTGTTGGAGTTTTCCTTGGAATGAAAGCGGTTGTTTTTGTATTTTTCCTTGCACCATTTTTTGCGCTTGCCTATTCCGTGGTAGCAATGGTTTTTAAAAAATCGCACCTTATACCCTATTTGCCGTATCTATCGCTTGCATCTGTGGCGATGTTTTTTTGGGGAAATCATATAGTCAGGTTTATTGGTATTATTTTCTAGAATAATGGTAATTAAAATATTAGCATACCCCCTCGCGCGTGTATATCGTGTAAATTTTCAAGCTCGTTTTACTCGCAGAAAATTTACACAAAGCGCTTCGGGGGTAATTTTTCGACTTCGTCGAAAAATTAAGGAGGTATAAATGAGAATATTAACTGCAGGAGAATCGCACGGAGAATGTTTAACTACAATTATAGAGGGGTTTCCTAAGGGCGTGCGCATCGAGCAGGATTTTATAAATCAGGAATTAAAAAGGCGGATGTCTGGCGCCGGCCGCGGAAAGAGAATGTCAATTGAAGATGATAAAGCAGAAATCGTATCGGGATTACGTAATAAAATTACTCTTGGCAGCCCTATAACAATACTGGTTAAAAATAAAGATGTAAAAATATTTTCCCAGAATAAAGATGAGCTGCCGTCTCTTCCTATACCAAGGCCCGCCCATGCGGATTTATCCGGAGCCCTTAAATATAACGATGCCGATGTCAGAAATATTCTTGAAAGAGCTTCTGCGCGGGAAACCGTCTCCAGAGTATGCGCGGGGGCTATCTTCAAACAATTTCTTCTAAACTTTGATATAGATATTGCAAGCTTTACGGTAGCGGTAGGCAATGTCGTTTCAGACGTAAAGCCGAAAAGTATCTCCGATATAAAAACAAAAATAAAATCTTCGCAGCTAAATTGTATCGATCAAAAGAAAGAAAAATTGATGATTAGTGAGATAAAAAAAGCTGAAGCAGAAAAAGACAGCCTGGGTGGTATTGCAGAAATTCGGATAGAGGGTGTTCCGCCGGGCCTTGGCACTTTTATGCATTTTGACAGACGGCTGGATGCAAAACTTGCATGTTATCTTATGAGTATCCCGGCGGTTAAGGCAGTTGAGGTTGGCCTCGGGTTTCAATATGCTAAATCCCGCGGCAGCCTTTCGCACGATGAAATTTATTATTCCAAAACAAAAGGTTTCTACAGAAATACAAATAATTCCGGAGGCATAGAGGGCGGGATCTCAACGGGGGAGGCAATTGTTTTAAGGATAGCTATGAAACCCATAGCCACATTGAGAAGACCGCTTAATTCGGTAAATTTAATCAGCAAGAAAGCTGAAAAAGCCATAGTTATCCGTTCGGATACCTGCGCAATAGCCGCTTGCGCGATTATTGCCGAAAATATGGCTGCTGTAGCGGTAGCGGAAAGTTTTCTTGAGAAGTTTGGCGGTGACACACTTTCCGAGATAAAAACGGCATACCGCACATATGCTAAAAACCTTGACAATCTATAAATTTTCTGTAAAATTTTGATTTATATAACTTCTTGGTTATTTTGATGTAATGATGAAAACCCGTTTTTGTTTAACTAAATTGACTTATTGCGCGGAAGACGAAAAAAATAAAGTAAATCAAAAAAATCTTCAAATGTATTCCTCAACTAATTCGGTTGAACATTTTTTAATGCCAGCAGATAAACACAATTTTAATATGTCAGAAGCTCCTTAATTTATAATAATTTTGAGGTTTAATTGTAAACATGAGGGGATATAAGGATGAAATCTAAGAAAGCTGTCAGCGAAAAGTATTTTAACAACCAAAAGGAGGAGAAAATGAAAAAAATCGTATTTTTGATGGTATTTGTGTTGATATTTTCTATTTCCTGCGCTAAGAAAGCAGAAAAACCGCAGACAGAAATGGAATCTGAAATGATTATGCCGGAAGGCGGCAGCGCATTGGAAACGCAACCAGCTGTAACGCAAGCTACAACTGCTGAAGGCGCCGCGAAGGAAGCCTTAACGCCGCAGATATCCGTTCAAACAGTAGCTATCCCAGAGAAGCCGACCCCGGAAGATATTCAGAAAGCATTAAAAAATGCAGGGCTATATGCGGGAACTGTTGATGGTAAAATAGGCCCGAAGACAAAAAAAGCCATTGAAGAATTTCAATCAAAAAACGGTTTAACTGTCGATGGCAAAGTTGGGCCAAAAACCTGGGAAAAACTTAAAAGTTATTTGACTAACGCAGAACAAATGCCGTCTGTAACGACTGGTAATCTTCAGTAATTTTTTTAGGCAGGAAGCCTAAAGCGTTTTAAGTCATTATCCTACTCATTTATTCAATCGCTGAGAGAGGGGATTCGACTACACACTTTTTTAGACAGGAAGTCTGGAAAAGTGCGGGGCTCATTAAGGAGGTGTTTGATGTTTCCCAAAATTTTATTAACCGCAATAATTATTTTCGCTTTGGCAGGATGTGCAACAACAAATAAAACTGCTGCAGGCAGTGAAGCAGAAGAGCTTCAGTCGAAAGTTTCTGATCTTGAAAAACAATTGCAGAGCAAAGACGAAGAAATCCGCGATTTGGAAGAAAGATTATCCAAAATGAAAGTGCCAGAATCAGAAGAAATAGTAAATGCGCAGGAAGTGGATATTTCAAAAGTCACGCCAAAAAGTATTCAAACAACCCTGAAAAATGCAGGATTTTATTCCGGCGCAATAGATGGCAAGATAGGCAGAAAAACAAAAGAAGCAATTAAGGAATTTCAAAAAGCGAACGGTTTAAAACCAGATGGAATAGTGGGCAGGCAAACTTGGGCAAAACTGCAGAAATATTCTGAATAATTATGTATAAAAAACAAACTTTTTCCGATTTTCGTCCGCTAAGTTTACTTATCAATAGTTTTAGCGTGTCTAGTTTATTTTCGGCAATCTTGGCTCTTACAATTTTTATAAATCCGGTTTTTGCGGGGACCAACGAAGAGAGAAAAAGCGAAGATTTAAAACGCCTTCAGGAAAAATTTACCTGGTGGCCAACGGATGCAAAACCTAACCCGGTAAAAGATGAGAAGGCAGGAGGCTATTGGTGGTGGCCAACCAGCCCCGGGCAAGCTTCACCTTGGGGAAACAGAGGCTATGTTTATGTTTATAAGATAATTTTTGATTATAAAGCGGAAGAACTCCCTCCACCACAGGCGCAGGAAAAAAGGCCATCGCTTCTTATTAAGAAAATAGTCAAAAATGTAAAAGTTTATTTCAATTTCGATAGCGCCACCTTACGAGATGATGCTATAGCCATACTGGAAGCGGCTGTAAGGACTTTAAACAAGAATCCGCAAACGAATATCTTAATAACCGGTAACTGCGATACGCGCGGTTCGGAAAAGTACAATTTGAAGCTTGGCGGCAAGCGTGCAGATGCAGTCAAAAATTTTATGATTGAAAATGGCATACCGCAAGACCGTATTAAGATAGTAAGCAGAGGCAAGCTTGATGCTGTTGCTCCGGTAACAGACCTCCCCGGGATGCAAAAAGACAGGAATGCGCAATTTATGATTGCCGAAGTAGAAGAGGTCATGATTCCTTATAATGGAGAAGGTATCCCTGCCGATGCAACTCAACTTGAGGAAGGAAAATTTGTCGAAGAACTTGAGGAACCGGTTGAAAGCGAAGTTAAAGTTTCAACCAGAGAGTATTCGATAAAAAAAGGCGATACGCTTTGGAAAATAGCAGAACATGAGTTGGGCAAAGGGCACCGCTGGAAATACATTTACGAACTTAACAAAAGCGTTATTAAAAACCCCAACCGTCTCCGAGCGGGCCGTAAGATTCTGATACCTGTAGAATAAAAGAATTTGGAAAAAGAAATAAAGAATGCTGACGCAGGCTTTGCTCGCGTCAGCATTTTCTTTGATAGGGATTTTATATGAAAACCGTTGCGCTTTTACTCGTGTCAAATATCTTTATGACTTTTGCCTGGTATGGGCATCTTAAATATAAAAATTCACCCTTATGGATTGCCATATTTGCGAGTTGGCTTATAGCATTTGTTGAATATTGCTTCCAGGTGCCTGCGAACCGTATCGGGCATTACCAATATTCAGCAGCACAGTTAAAAACCATTCAGGAAGTCATCACGCTCGTTGTGTTTTCCATTTTTTCCGTAGTGTATCTTAAGGAAGGATTAAAATGGAATTATATTCTGGGTTTTCTGATGATAATCCTTGCAGCTATTTTTATTTTTCATAAATGGTAAGCGTGATTAAAAAACATTGCCTTTTTCGCTATATTGCTTTAAAATAAAACTAATTATGAAGAACGTAATTATTCCTGTTTTAGCAATTATTGCATTTGTTTCCGGAGCTTTTACCTGTGAGGCAGAAAAAACAATAGGCGATACAGTGGTAGAAACCGGGTATTGCGATAGGAATATTACCCCGTTTTTAGAAGCGGCAGCAGCGAAATGGGGAGAGTATTTTATCAAAATATACGGCGAATGCAGTGATGGGCATATTTCTATAAGAATGGATTCAAACGGAAAAAGCGAAACATTTAATGAAATTAAAAAAACAAGCTTTTCTTTTGCGAAAGAACTAGCCATGATGTTTCCTTTATATACTGCCCAGATTGAAATTTTTCCTGCAGAAGGTGAAAAATCATGGCATATTATCCGCTGGGATACAGAAAATGGAGAAATAACCGCTTATAAGGAAAATTAATCCCCGTTAGTTTATCTGCTATTTTTAAGAAACTTACGCAATAAACAGTTTATCCCTTGAAAACGTTTTCATTATTACCCATCGCTAATTTGTTTTAATCTCTATTATATGTTATTTTCTAAGTAGTTATTAAAAAGGGGGGAGGTGCATATGAAGATAGCAATATTCGTAGCGTTATTTTTGGTATTTTCTTGTTTTGCGCCGTATCAAACTTTTGCCGAATATCAAGAGTTAATTGGAAGGGAGCTTGCAATACATGGGCCATATTCATGGCAAAGATTGGGCGTTGCCCTTAATGAGAAAACGGCTGATGATCTTATATACGCATATAGAATGCGGGATAAAACTGCATTCATGGCAATGCTTGAGTCTTATGATGTATTGAGAGTTACGAAAGACACAAAGGTGCTTGTGCTTGATGAAGAAATTTTTAAAGGCAGAGCGCATGTCGTAGTGACCTCGGGATTTTACAAAGGCATGTCCGGTTGGATTCCTGTTGAATGGCTTAAAGGAAATAACCCGCATCATCTCTTTAAGGAGGGTATTGAGAAAAGTAAAATCTGATTTTTTTGCTGTATATCCACATTTTTGTTGAAAAAAATCTTGCAGGTAGTATTATTATCAAAGATGTGGATATATATGTATTGGACTTTTAAAGCGGCTCAGATAAATGAGCCGCTTTTTTGTTTCTAAGGCATAGATGCTTACGCAGATACCAGCCAGCAGGAAGATTGGATAAACTATAATTTTTTTCTCTGTTTTTAAAGGAGGATAGGCAATGAAAAAATATATATTTTTTTTATGCAGTTTATTTATCACGATAAACTTAGGTGCTTATGCGCAAACTGCTTATGACGGCAATAGTTGGAAATTATTAAATAGATACATAGAAGGCAGAACAATGAGGCAGGTTTTGTTGCAGGGTATTTATGAAGGCGCAGCAATAATGCAGGTAGATAAGGCAAGGGAGGTATATTCCGGATCAGGCTTTGAAACCCTTGCTTTAATGATCGATGAATTCTATAACGATGATAAAAATTTATCTATACCGGTGACACACGCTTTTTATGTAGTCTCAATGAAACTTAAAAATAAGCCGAAAGCGGAAATCGCTGAAGCAATAAAAAAATTTAGATTAGGTTACAGAATGCAATTCATAAAGCAGGAAACGAAAAAATAGAAGCAAGCAATTTTTATATAAGTTGACATAAGAAATGGATATGATAAATTAAAAATTGATGATAGAACAACGCCATTATCCACGAATAAGCAAGTCAGCGATTATTCGCTTTAGACTTTCAGGAAGCCACTTGGGTATGTCTTCGAGGTGCGAGGATGTTTCTGAGGGTGGTATGCGCCTTTCTACCCTCCAGCGGTTTGATCTGGGCATGTGCCTTGATTTGAATTTTAAACTGGAGGATTACGCAAGCCCAATTACTGCCAAGGCAAAGGTAGTATGGCAGGATAACAGAAATAATACTTATTATCCTTTTGTGGTGGGCTTAAAATTCTTCAAAATCAATTCCGCTGATAGTAAAAAAATACATGATTATGTAAGCAAAACGCTTTGCAGAGAATGCCCTGCGGATACTACCAAAATTGACAACTAATCTTTTATCCCCCGTTTACTATGAATTACAAAATAAAAAAAAGCATAACAAAAGAAAGTGTTCTATTCCTGGTATTTTTAATTGGTATTTTGCTGATAACGCTAGCACAGCATTATAAAGCAATAGCTGTAACAAGCCAATCGAGTAAAGGTTTCTTAGCCGGTAAGCTTTTCGTGGCTATCCCGGATGGCAGTAATTTGCAGTCAAAAGATGCAGGGCGTTCATATGCGGCAAAATCCTTATTGTTGCACAAGCTCGGCCTGTTGCTATTGTTTTTATATCTTCTGTATCTTGTTGTCCGATTTATCCCGTGGGTAAACAGGAAAATAAAAGTAAAATATCCTACTATAAACCCGATAAAAGGAGGCCTGATTATGAGTAACTGGATAAAACAAAATTGGTTTAAGATTGGGGTGTTATTGGCCCTTATAATTATGAGCCTTTCCGTTGCGTATTATTTTGTATTATTTTTGCCTAATAACCAGCGGTTTTCTGGTGAAGTGGCATCTAAATCCGCAAGCGAAATCATGGACTTTGAGAACAAATGTTTTTCGGCAGCCAGCGAATTTTTTAAAGAAAATGGATTTGACCCCAAAAACTCCGGGTTTCAAAATCACTACAATAACAAGCTTAACAAATGTTTCATAAATATAAAATCAGCCAAAGTGGGGGAAGATGGACGTTTAAGTTTTTACAAAGCGTTATACGATGTGTATAACCGCAAAATGTACGGAGAGAATTCCTGGAAACCGGAAGAAGGAAAAAACTATTGGGAAGTTAAACCGACAGTTTGTTCTATCCTGGATAAACCATGCCAGGCTATCGAGGACTATGAAAATTTAGTAAAAATATACATGGAAGAGTAACCCCCTGGATTCTAGTCGCTTTGCCGGATGACCGCGGGCAAGCCTTCGGCGTGCCCGCGGTCAAATAGTGCAGAGTGGTGTCGCCAGTTTAAACGGGCGAAATAAAAGAACCTACGATGGCCCGTGCGGGTTACAGAATCCTCTTGCCTAAATAAGCCTCTATGCTATAATCCTCTACATTGAAAATGATATTTGGCCATTGCATTTGCAATGGTGCTATTTAGTGCCGAGGTAGCTCAGTCGGTAGAGCGATGGACTGAAAATCCATGCGTGGGGAGTTCGATTCTCTCCCTCGGCACGTTTTATTTTGCTTGATAGTTTATCTAGGAAAGTTTGTTCTTTTTTATGCCAGGCTTGTATCGGATGCAATATGAAGAAACTTTTGCTACCGCAAAAGATTGCATACGATTCTCTCCCTCGGCACGTTTTATTTATTGTAATAGCTCATTGCTAAAAGAAACTTCTAAACCTATCTGTCTTTTCCTGCTTGTAGCTAAAAATCGGACATTGTTCAAGCTATCGAAAGAACCTTCCAGGTTATCCTTTTCTTCACATGGTAGTCCTAATAATTGCCACAAATTCTTGGTGTAACCAGCTTAAAATTCAACGTTTATCATAATCAATATCCAATAATAATTACGGGCAGGCGCTCAGGGGGGGGCATTGTTGCGCTGATTATATTTTATGATATAATGAAAAAATAAAAGGGAGGAAGTTATGAATAAAAAAGGATTATTAACTATAGGTTTATTTGGTTTAATTTTATGCATTTGCGTGTCTTTGTCGGCCCAGGAAAATCAAGCGAATAAACAACCTTCGGAGAGGATTCAAAAGGGCATAAATTATTTATACACTGGTAAAAGAGAAGAGGCCAGGAGAATTTTTTCAGGAGCAGTGGCTAATCCCAATGATGCCGCTGATGCTTATTTCTATCTTGGTTTATCTTATTATGATGAAAACAACCTTATAACTGCAAAAGGTTATTTTTTAAAAGCTAAAGAACTTTATAAAGCAAAAGAAAATAAAGAGGGCGAAAAGCGCGCGCAGGATTTTATTAATATTCTTTCTTGCGATACCATTAAACAACGTTGAACAATAATAAACTAACGGTTGAACCGAAAAATTTAATAGAGTATAATTTCCTTAAAAGGGGGTAATATGAAAATACGCGGCCTATTATTAATTTTCTTTCTTTCATTGATATTAACCTGCGGCACAGCTTTTTCTCAGGAAATTATAACTGTAGCTACTTATTATCCTGCCCCTTTTGGGGTCTATGTAACCTTACGGACATTGAATGGAAATAACGAAGTTACATTAAATAACGATGGAGGCAATCCGAATATAGAATTAAGGCGTGTAAATGTAGCGGGCGGTGTGCCTTATATAGATTTTACAAACGATACTGTTTCTGATTTTGATTTTCGTTTTATCCTGCAATCAGACGACCAGATGTGGCTACAGGGCGGAACAACCACTGCTGCAAACGACAATGGCACGCCGGCAGTAATAAGAGTAGGAGAGGTTTGGTATTGTGCTAACTATTAAATAAATGCAGGTTTCAGAAAAAATTCTGGAAAAAGGCAATGGCTGGGTTAAGCTTAGGGTAGACCCAAAAATATATCCTCTGGCGACAGTTTATTCTGCCAGCTATGTATTTTTGGACAGGGCTTATGTGTATCTTGATAAAGAAAAGAAAAATAAAATAACAATTTGGTTGTTTTCTAAAGACAAAAAAGAATTACTGGATGATTTAGGTATGCAATTTTATAATGAGCTTATTAATTACGCGCACTATTTTACCAGCTTGAGAGCCAACGCCGATACCCTTAAGATCTTAATGCAAAAAGCCTTGTTTTCTGCTGCACCTTCTTTGGCTGAAGAAGCGGCCACGAAGGAGGTTGATGAATTAATTTGTTCATTGAGTAAATCGGATAAAGTTAGCAACATTCCTAAAAAACATGCAACCATTCCTGCAAAGACACGTAAATAGTTCTTTCGTAAAATTACACAGAAAATTATATAAAATGGAGCTTCTTAGCCGGATTAAAGAAGAAACTCCGGATTTGATACGTACAGTTATGATACGCGGTAATTATTATTTGGTAAAATTAAATATAAAAAATGAAATTGAATATTTTGTTTTCCTAAATTACTTAATCGGCCTAAATCAAGAAATATGACCAAAGATTTTGCCATAATTCCCTTTAATTCAGGTGTTATTGCAGAAAAATATTTAATATCAAATATACTTGGGGGATGGGATATCTTAGGTGAAAATGACTTTAAGCTGCTTAGTTCTTTTAAGATTAATAGATCTACTCCCTTATTTAACCGGCTATACGAAAGCGGCTTTCTTGTCGATGAGTATAATTTTAACAGATTGCTCGAAGACTATAGAAATCTAAACAGCAATCTTTTTTATGACGCATCGTTGCATATCGCAGTTATCACTACGCATTGTAATTTACATTGTCAATATTGCCAGGCACATTCTACGCGCCCGCAACATATGAGTTTAAAGGTTGCCCGCAGCATTGTGCAATGCATCGCAGAAAGAAAAAATCCTTATATTACCTTAGAGTTCCAGGGCGGAGAACCGACCCTTAATTGGGATGTCCTTACTTTTTTGACAAAAAATATCCGCAAGCTGGAGAGAGGCAATAAAAAAATTGATATTACATTAGTAAGCAACCTAGTCGCGCTGAATACCGAGAAAATAAAGTTTTTCAAGGACTTCGATGTTAAAGTATGCGCTTCTTTGGATGGCCCAAGGAACATCCATGACAAAAATAGAATTTTTGGCAGCGGCAAAGGAACCTATGATGCAGTAACCCGCAATATTAAAAAACTACGTAAACAATTCAAAAAACCGGTAAATTTACTGCCGACGATCACAAAACATTCATTGGGAGCTTTTAGGGAAATTGTTGATGAGTATTTAAAATGGGGCGAAACAAGCATTGCGCTTAGGCCAATAAATAATTTAGGTAATGCCTGCGTTAACTGGGGTAGCCTAGGTTATTCGGCCGATGAATTTATGGCATTTTACAGGAATGCATTGGAGTATATTCTTGAACTAAATAGAAAAGGAATTTTTTTGCGCGAGCGTATGGCTAAAGTAATACTTCAAAAAATCTTTAACAAAGAAGACCCATATTATGTCGATCTCATGAGCCCATGCGGAGCAGGCAGAGGGCAAATTGTTTATATGCCTGATGGCAGTTGCTATCCATGTGATGAGTCGAGAATGCTTGGCGAAAAAATGTTTAAACTAGGCAATATTTTGAATAAAACTTACGAGGGTTTGGTAAAAAAAGAAAATTTGCTGCATCTTTTAGAAGCTTCGGTGCTAAATTTATGGGATTGCACTTCTGTGTTTTCTCCATGGATAGGGGTTTGTCCTGTTTTAAACTATGCGGAGCAAAAAAACTTTGTTCCAAAAATACATTGTTCTTTTATTTACAAGATTCATACGCTTCAGGTAAAATATATTTTCGAAAAAATTTCAAAGGAAGGGCAGGATTTGGAAATATTAAAAAGTTGGGTTAATAAAAAAGGAGGATAGAAATGGAAAAAAGGAAGAAAAAAAATAAAAGAATGGTAAAAACTTTTAAGAAAAGCATAAAAAATTTCATAAAAGACGAAGATGGTTTTATCGCGAAAGATAAAATAATCAAAATTGGCTTGGGAACAATTTCTGCCCTGACAATTGCTGGTTCCTTTGCGTCTTCGAACAAAGCTTATGCCGCACATACAAACGAACCAGCTAACACTGTCATAGAGGCCGAACCGGTAGGCGGCACCAATTGCATGCGGCATGTGCGCCGTAGTTACCCGCACCAGAATCATAACAATGGTAAATAAAACTATATTTTGTTTGATTCATTAGTCAAAACAATTAAATAGATTTGTCATGGCCGGAATTTATAAATTATATCGTTATTCAGCTGGTAGATAAAAGGAGGTTATCATGCGAAAATATGCAATATTCATTATAGTTCTTTTTTTCCCACTCGTTTTATTATCGCAAGATAAACAAAAGGGCTTAAAACCAGATAGCGCCACAAAAGAAAATGGCGGTATCCAAAGCGCAGCAGTTGATGCATCGAAAGAGGCCCCTTTTAATTTAGAGAGAGAAATTAAGTTTGGCAGGGAAGTGCTTAAGAACAACGGATTTACGGAGGTTTTCCATGCATATCAAGCGGTAAGGAGCGAAAATATTTCTTCGTGCGGCTTATCAAAAGACTGCGAAGCGGTAGCCCCGGCTTTACTTGCAATACGCTATACCGGAGAAGGCCGGTGCCAGGATATTAAAGATTCGTCGTTACAGCAGCTTTGTATGGCAATTAATTCTAATAATTGTGCGGTAGCATCCGGAAGCAAAAACAAATTTTGTAGAAGTTTTTTGACGGGTGATGCAACGGCCCTAGCGGAATCTTCCGGCAGTTTGGAAATAGTGGATTCTTTGGGTTTTCCGGTAAAGAAGCCCGAAGCAGCTTTAATGTTGGGTGTATACAATGGTTTTAAGCAATATAACGTTATGGCGTGCGAAAAATATGTCAACCAGGAAAATATGCCGTTATCCAGAAAGCTGGCCTGCAGAGTAATATTCGCTCCTAATCCCTACAGGGAAGCAGATGATTTAACGAATGATTTAGCATTGTTTTTCATCGCGCGCTTTAGATCAAAACCAGAGCTTTGCGACTCTATAGTTGATGATTCAGTAAAAACCGCTTGTAACGATAGTAGCATTAAAAATTTACGTGATATTTGGTAATTGTCGCTAACTATATTTAATGATTACCTTAACTGAAGCAGTATTTTCATTGCAAATTCTAAGAATTTAGTGGTACTTAAAGCGGCCCCCAGCAGCATAAAAGGGGCAAGAGGCATATAGGTATATTTGTTTTTTTCGGAAGAAATAATATAAGCAAGAATAGAGGTAATTATTAAATATACCGTCGCATATTTAATAAAATCTATAACTTGCCTTAACGAAATACTTCCCGGTATAATTAATAGTTTTACTGTTGCACCAATAAGCAGTACGGGCAGCAACAACATCAGATATTTAATTTTTGTAGCGATTTGGTATACTAAATAACTGAACAATATGAAGCCATAGAATACTATGTTATTGTGAGAAGCATAGTTTAAGATGAGTGGCCCGATGAAGAAAGAGAAAGAAAATAAGATAAGCCATATTTTTATAAAACTTATAAGATTTTTTTTCGAAATAACATATTTAAAGAATTCATTTTTATGATCAAAAAGATCTTTTAATGATGAAGGCAGCACCGCAAAAAAGCTTGTTAAAAAAATATTAGCGAAAAGCGTAAGGCAGGGCAGAAATAAAATATAGGCATTTTTGTTGTGCATTAAAAGCAAAGAATAAAGAAGGAATAATTTTGCATCACCTGCTTTCCATGTGCCAAAAGCATAAAGAATAAATCCTAATATTAATCCCACCGTAAGATTGATGGCTGCTGCCAAAGACAGTTTGAATGTTCCTGCAGCAATAGATACACAGTATAGGATAATTGCCATGCTCAAAATGGTAACAAGATGGGCGTTTTTAATTTTACCCTTTTTAATATCGGTATAGGTGGTGAGCATCCCCGTAGCAGCTATTAAAAGATAGAAATATATATGCATACTAGTAAACTTTTATCAGCCCGACAGGCTGAATTTTGCGTGTTACGCCATAAACCAGCGCTACCTTGCGCCGTCATGGAGAGCCTTTTCCGCAAATGGTAAATAAAATTTATCGCAAGCTATAGTTTAAATTTTTAAATATTTTAAGACATTATAACACGCATAGTTATTAATGAATAGCAACAAAGAATTTTACCCTTCCAGTGTTAATTTCGCAAAAGCCGATAAGAACGATTTAAAATTACTTACGGCATTTTCAAGGCGGATGCGTCAACAGAATATTAAGATTTTTCCTGTTGATGGAACTGAAATATTTGAAAAATACCGCAATCGCAATAATATCGGAGAATTGAATCTTTTTATATTAAAATATGGAAAATCTATTATCGGCTGCGCCGGATATTTTCCATTTGATGGTTTGTTGGGCAGCAGAGAGATATCCGGAATTATTGCAAGCTCCGTTATCATTGATCCTGCCTATAGAAAATTGTTCCCTGCGGCTACCGTGTTATTTGCGCGCAGCTATAAGGCGATAGTTTTTGAGCAAAAGCTAGTCACATTATTTTTTCCGTTTGATGAAGAGATGTCTTTGGCTTACAAAAAAAGGCCTTTTGAACATTTTACTTATCTTTATCAATTCACAAATCCTTTTATCGCCCAAATTAAGCCAACCGTGAAATCTTCTTTGATAGAAATAAAAAAGATTAATCATTTTGACAAAAAAGATATGGCTGCATTTTTTAAAAGGGTTTCTGTACAACACTATTTTCTGATGCACACTAATAGCGATTTTTTAAACTGGAAATATGCCAACAATCCTTATCGTAATTTTACAATATTAACAGCAGTCAAAAAGGCTAAATTGGTAGGCTATATCGTTACCGAAAAGATAGGTACGGATATTTATGTCGTAGATATGGTTGTGGATTTAGATTATCCGTCAGTCATCTTGCATCTTATGTTCAAGGCTCTTAGCTATTTCGATACTGAAACCGTAGTAAACACTGTTTTTTGTACTGCGCATCAAAATTATATAGATATCATTAAAAGAGCGGGATTCTTTTGTTCCTGGAAACGTGAGTGCCTTTTTCTCCCGGAAAGCTTCAGCTTCTTTAAAGTCGGAAAAAATAGTTTTGACGCTTCAAATAAAAGGTTATACCATTTTAATGGTTTTGCCAGGCATTTGTATTGATATAATACAAATGTAAAATAAAAATATTATGAGACACGCTATCACAGGAATTTCCTGTGTTGCAGCCCGAAAGAACCAGGAGTTTGTATGCCTTGAAGAATTAATGCATAGAGCCCTGGAGGATAGCAAGGTTAAAATCGCCGACCATAACAGGGATAATATTGGTATTTTTTTGGGAACAACATTCAGCAACTTTTATATAAGAAAAAATAATTTTGATAAACTTAACAAGCTTACTAAATCCGATGTCCGTAGAATTAACCCTGCGGATTTCCCAAAATTGCTTATTTCTTATTTGGGCGGCTGTGTTTCTATTAAATTTGGCACCAAAGGGGCACTAAGCGTTTTGTCTTCAGGGCAGGCAAGCGGGTTAGATGCTTTGCACCAGGCTTTATTTTTTCTGCAAAGGAATAAAAAAAACATTGCTTTTGTAATTGACTTGGATGAAAACTGGCATAAAAATAAAGCCTCTTCAGCTAAATCCGGAGTATGTTTTGTTTGCGAAAGCATAAGTTCGCAAAGCCCCATAAAAGTTTATGCGGATATTTTAAGGGTAGAAAATTTTTTCGAAAAGAAAAACAAAAATTCAGGGCTTTGTAAATGTCTAAAAAAAACACTGGAATTTTGTTCTTCTCAAAAAGCTATGCCGCAATATTTTTACAGCTCACAGATAAGGGGCAGCAAAAAGTATGCTTTGGAGCAAAAAGCTTTAAGCTGTATTTTTGCAGATAAGAAATTTAAACTTATGCCTGCAAAAACTGTCACAAATTCAAGCTTAAGGGCGGTTTATGATAACATCAAACAGCAAAGGTTATGCCCGTGGCCGGAAAATTTAGCAGTATCTTTATTCCTTAATATAGGCGAGAATGCGAATAGCTCTTGTGTTACGATTGGGTCATCTCAAGGTGCCAAAATGACAACAAATAGATAAAAAGGAGTTTTATGGCAAAAGAGAAAACCGCAAAGAAGCAAGCACCAGCTGAAAATGAAACTAACGAAAAAGTTGAAATAATAAAAATAATCAGCAAACTTACGAAGATACCCGAAGATAATATCAATAAAAATAGCAATATGCATTTTAGCGAAACAGGCATTGATTCATTCGCTTTAGTTGAAATAATTTTTGAAATCGAAAACAGATTTGATATAAGCATACCGCAAGACAGCCTGGTGTCCGTAAAAAATGTTGACGGCCTGGTTAAACTTGCAGGCAAATTGCGCAAAAAATAGAAAATATTTATAAATTTATGGCCGAGAGAGTTGTTGTTACAGGGCTTGGGGTTGTGTCTTCTCTGGGTTTTACTGTCTCTGATTTTTGGTCTAACTTAATTCAGGGAAAATCCGGAATTAGCGAAATAAATTCGTTTGACACTTCGCACCTGGAACGGCGTTATGGAGGAGAGGTAAAAAATTTTGTGATGCCGGATTGTAATGGATTAACAAATAACCGGAGACTAACACGCAGCCAGCAATTTGCCATTTGCTCTTCTTCCCAGGCGCTAAAAGATGCAGGTATTAAAAATTCCAAAGAAGCAGGATTAATTCTAGGCACTATTGTAAGCGGAGTGGAGTATGTAGAGAAAAAAGAGGCGAAGGCAAGCAATTATCCGGCATATAAATGCGCATCAAGCGTATTTGAGGCTTTAAGTTTAGGCAAAAGCGCATTTACCATATCAGGCGCATGCGCTGCAGGAAATTATGCGATATCCCTTGCTTACGAAAGAATAAAGAACGGTTATGATGATTACATTATCGCAGCCGGCACCGATTATTTTGCCATAGGCACATTTATAGGGTTTTATAAGCTTTTTTCCCTCGCGCCTTTAAAATGCCAGCCTTTCGATAAAAACAGAAAAGGCGTCATCCCGGCGGAAGGCTCCGGCGCTTTAGTGGTTGAAAGCCTTAGAAGTGCAAGAAGGCGGGGAGCCCGTATCTATGCAGAAATTTTAGGATACGGCATGAACACTGACTCATCGCACCCGCTTATTCCGTCAGAAAAAGGCATTTTCAATTGTATGAAACAGGCAGCGCAATACTCCGGAATAGAGGCAAAAAGCATAGATTACATAAATGCACATGGAACAGGGACTGTTCCCAACGATAGAGCTGAATGCTGGGCTATCAAAAAATTATTCGGGCCAAAACACTACAAAAAGGTAGCAGTCAGCTCGATTAAATCAATGCTTGGCCATGCAATGGGCGCTGCTTCTTCATTTGAGTCTATCGCCTGCTGCCTTACTTTAACTACCAGCGTAATACCTCCTACCATAAACTATGAAACGCCAGATCCAGAGTGCGGCATAGATTGTGTTCCTAACAGGGCGCGCAAACAAAAAACCAAAATTGTTATGAATAATAGTTTTGGTTTTGGCGGGATGAATTGTTCGCTGATATTTGCATCCTGCGAATAGTTTATCTAACACGCTTACGAGAAGCTTATTACCAGGATTTACGAGATTTTAATTTGAAATAAAATAAAAATAAATTTGACAAATCATCAAATCTGTGATACGCTGGCATTAAATACCAATTACCGCGTTCCGTTTTTTATTTTATTCGGCTAGATCAGCCATAAAATCGCGGTAATTAGTGTATAATATATGCCTGAATCCAAAACCGCTCAAGGCTGGTTTAAGAATTTTCCGTCCGTTGCCGTAATAATTTATAATTTACTGCTTTGTTTTTTGATAATACTTCCTTCAAGTGCCTTTGCAATTTTTATAAGCGTCGAAAATATAGAAGATGCGCAAATAAAAAGAATTGCCATTTCACCGCTTGACGAAAACCTTATCTACGTCGGCTCTGCCAATTCGCTTTTTAAAAGCCACGACCGCGGTAAAAACTTCGAAAAAATATATGTATTTAAGAATGAGGAATTAACCGATATTGTTTTTGATTCTCATATTCCGGATGTATGTTATGTCGCTGCAAGCCGGCATGTTTATAGAATTGCCGAAAGGCAGGAAATGATATTTTCAGCGCCCGAGGAAGAACTGGTTTTAAGCATAGCAAAATATAAAGGTGAAATATATATGGGGACAAGCACAGGGCTATATTTCATATCAGAAGATATTCTAAAATGGCAAAAAATTGGAGGTTTATCCGACGGTGTTTCAATTTATTATCTTGAACCGTCAGAAAATGGCCTGTATATTGCTGCCAATAAAGGAGTGTATTTATTGAAAGATAAGAATAATCTTGAGCGGCTGTTCGTAATCCGCGAAAAAGAATCAACAGGGGAAGAAGAAAGCGGGATAGTTCCAAACATAATCAAAATAGATATTTTCGACAACAAAAAAATCTGGCTTGGCACTAATAAAGGGTTATTCTTATCAAAGGATGAAGGAAGGGCCTGGAGCAAGTTTTATGCGGATGGAATAAATAACATTATTATTTATTCCATTGTTCAAACAGTTTTAGAAAAAGATTCATTGTATCTTGGTTCGTCAAAAGGTTTTTTCAGAATAGATTTAAAGAATGCTTGCGCCAGAAAAATTTCAGAGGGCCTTTACTCTAACGAAATCTTCTGGGTTGTATTTTCTACTGATGGAGAAATTTATTTGGCAACACCCAAAGGTTTATTTAAAAATGCTTATTTTAATCCTTCTTCCAATAGAAAAGCCTTGCGGGAAGCAATTTCCAAAGAGCCTTCCATATACGAAATCCAGCAAGCTGCTTTACGCTATAATGAAACGCATCCCGATAAGATAAGGAAATGGCGTAATGCCGTGAGGTTTAGGGCATTATTTCCCACAATAAGCCTTGATTACGATAAAACAATCGATTATGACAGCGGCGCCGATAAGTATTATATAGGGCCGAGAGACTGGGGAATATCTTTTTCCTGGGACGTGGGAAACCTCATTTGGAACAGCTATGAGGACGATATAGATACAAGAAGTAGGCTTAATACGCAGCTGCGTTTGGATATACTTGATGAAATAAACAGGGTGTATTTTGAAAGGCTGAGGCTTAAAAAAGACATAACCTGCGGCTCTTTTGCCGAGGAAGAGCTTTCTCAAAAAGACTTGAGATTACAGGAATTAACTGCTATTATAGATGGGTATACTGGAGGATACTTTTCAAGAAGAACCCTTGAACTAATTAGCCGATAGGTAAGCCCGATGCAACAAGATAAACCTATAGTTTTGATACTTTGCGGTGGCAGGTCGTTACGACTTTGGCCGCTTTGTGAATGTAAGAGTAAAAATTTTATAGATGTTTTCGGTTTTTCTCCTTTAGAGCTTACCATAAAACGCTTCCTTAAAATAACTTCTTCAAGTAATATTTTTCTTATTGCAAACGAAAACGAAAAATCCGCCCTGCTTAAATTCAAATTGATAAAAAAGGAAAATATAATTTTTGAACCGGAAAGCAAAAACACAGCTGCTGCTATAATGCTCTCCCTGGTTCATTTCAGGCAAAGATTTTCTTCGGATAAAATCGTTATTATTTCCCCGGTTGACCATCTCATCAAAGAAAATAAAGAATTTTATGGCGCGCTTAGCAAGGCTATCAACGTTGCTAGGGCAGGATGGATTTCTATTTTCGGAATGCAACCCGATGCCCCAACGCCCAATTTCGGATACATTCAGGTAGAAGAAAAAATAGAAAAAGATATTTTTTCGATAAAAAAATTCGTAGAAAAACCGACCCGCCTTGAAGCGGAAGAGCTTATACGCCGCGGTAATTCTTTTTACAATAGCGGTATGTTTATCTCTTCTATTTCCACTCTTGATAAAGAATGCAGAAAATATTATTCTTCCTATAAAGATTTTATGAATATTTTTGCTAAAGGCAATTATGAGAAAAATCTTCGCAGTTTATATAAGAAAATAGAGGATTTGCCTTTCGATAAAACAATTATGGAGAAAACAAGGAATGCAAGGCTCATAAAAGCGAGTTTCTTCTGGAAAGATTTCGGCACCTGGCATGCCATATACGAATCATTGCCGAAAGATAAATCCGGCAATGTTACCAAAGGCAAGGTTTTTATTTATAACGGCAACAACAACCTTATGTATCTAAATAATTTAAAGAAAAATGTCCTTGTCGTTGGCCTTGAAGATGTGTTTTTTATCGATACTGAAAAATTTACCCTGCTTACCAATCGCCGCAATCTGGACAATTTAAAGAATGCGCTGAAAGAATTCAGAACAAAATCTGAATAATAAAAAATAAAATTCGTATTCAAGCTAAATGCAGAATATCGGATATATCTGGCATATTACCATATTTGATATTATACGGTCTGGTTGATGAATTGTAATATCTTATTTTTTGTTTTTTCAGCGCACATTTTAAGCAGCCGGTTCTCAATGGGGTATTCTTTTTCCTTAAATTTACCAGAGAGCACGTCCTCAAGAAGTCTTCCCTGGCCGCAATTATCAACATAAACACACCAAAATGTGCCATTGACTCGAATGTTGCCGTCATAACATCGTCGCTCTTTAAGTTCCACGGTAACGTTGGCATCCTTAAACGCCATTTTTTCAACTTTCCCATATTTAAATAAAAGAAAAAAATGTTCTATATATAATGTTTGTGTATTGGAGTCAAAGATAAATTTTCTCCAAAAAGTTCTGGCTGCCAAAAGTTCTACAAAAATAACCGGCAGCGCAATGCCGGAAAAAATAAATGTTGATTCTTTAAACGTCAGTAAATCATTATAGTGAAATACGAACGTCAATATAACCAATACTATATAAATCAGTAAGGTGTTTCTTGCAAGATTAATTTGGGGGCGTTTAAATATTAATTTATTTTTACACATGCCGAAAAGTTAAGTTATCTTTCGTCTGTGACTTTTTCATATGCGTTAATAATATTTTTTATCCCAGAGAAAGCCTCAGATTTTTTCATAAATTCATTAAAATAAGGATAACCCCAGCCAACTACCCTATCATCCTGAAATATCACAGGCAATTCTTTGCCAATAGTTACCGTTGTTAAACCTATAATATTAGGTTTTTCCCGGAAGAAAATAATCTCGTACTGTTTATTTCTTGCAACCCAAATATCTTCCGGTTTACCCATAAAAGACAAAACCTTTTCTTTTGTTTGCCCGGCTTTTAAGTAAATTTTATTTTCTTGATTTTTTTTAACATTTATATTGTCAATGGCATATTTTACAAATGAAGCAATCCAAAGAAATGAAAAGAAAAAAATAATAATGCCTATAGCTACGATACAAATTTTAAATTTTGATATTTTTTTTCGACTGTTATTCATATAGTAAAGAACTAACCTTTAGTTAAGTTGTTATCTTTAGCAGCTTATTCAATTATAACATAAAAATGGCTTTACTTAAAAATCTTGTTTCTTGCTGTATTTATCCTATAATATCAAATTATGAATTATTTTTATGGACCAGTTCCTTCAAGAAGACTTGGTTTTTCCCTGGGTGTTAATTTAACACCTAAAAAATTCTGCACGCTTGATTGTATATATTGCCAGCTTGGTAGGACTACAAAAAAGATAATAAAAAGGTTTTTTTATGTTGATATAGTCGAATTTAAGAAAGAGCTTGCAAAGATAATTAATAATAACCCGAAAATTGACTACATATCGATATCGGGCTCGGGGGAGCCAACTTTACATAAAAGACTTGATAAGATAATTGATGCCATAAAGGATGTGGCCAATAATAAATATCCGGTTTCCGTCATAACGAATTCCTCGTTATTATACAAAAAAGAGGTAAGGCAGGAACTTGCTGGGGCAGATTTGATAATACCTTCCCTTGATGCTGCAACAAAAAAGAGCTTCTCCCGCATAGATAAACCCCATAAGCAAATAACTTTTGAAAGAATAATTGATGGTTTGATTAATTTGAGAAAAGAATTCAAAGGAAAAATCTGGCTTGAAATAATGCTTTTAGGCGGTATCAACGATTCATTGGAGGAGGCCAGGAAGTTTAAAAAGCTTGTAGACAGGATTAAGCCGGATAAGATTCAGTTAAATTTACCAATAAGGCCGTCGGGCATCAGCATAAATCTTCCTGACTACGAGAGGGTTAAGAAAATAAAAAAAATAATCGGAAAAAAATGCGAAATCGTATCTTCATTCTACAAGGATGCGCAAAAGAAATTCTCGAAAAGCGTGCAGGAAGATATTAGAAAATATTTAAATATAAGGCCGGCCACAATGAGAGACTTGGAAAAATCAGTAGGCTTGGAAAAAGGCATTTTAGCAAGGCAGATTAAAAGAATGCTGGATTTAGGGCTTATAGCCAGAAAAATATATAACCGCAAAGTGTATTTCATTTGCGATAAGGCCGCATGATTAAAGAAAATTTTATAAAAATCAGGAGTGAAATCCCGGCGAATGTAGAGTTGGTAGTTGTCACCAAAACAAGGACTGTTGCCCAAATCGAAGAGGCAATTTCTGCCGGCGCCACGATAATTGGCGAAAATTACGTCAAAGAAGCAGATGAGAAATATGCTTGCCTTGGTAAAAAAACGCAGTGGCATTTAATCGGCCACCTGCAAAAAAATAAAATTAAAGACGCAGTAAGAATTTTCGATATGATGGAAAGCCTTGATTCTCTGGACTTGGCGGCTGCAATAAATAAAGAGTGCCGAAAAGTGCAGAAAATTATGCCGGTACTTATCGAGATTAACTGCGCCGCCGAATGGCAAAAAGCCGGAATTTTACCGGAAGATTTCAACGCTTTTATGCAGGAGGCGTTAAAATTAAAAACTATAAAGCCGATGGGTTTAATGACTATGGGGCCCTTGCTGAAAAATCCCGAAGACCTGCGGCCTTATTTTGAAAAAACTCGGCAAATTTTTGAAAAAGCGAAAAAAATTTTCGCACTTGACGATTGGAAATTTCTTTCAATGGGTATGAGCGACAGCTATAAGGTGGCAATTGAAGAGGGCGCGAATATGGTAAGAATAGGCAGCGCCATATTTGGCAAGAGGGACTAATGAAACTACAAATAATTTTTGATAAAGAAAGAATAGATGACAGATTTGAAAGCGGCTGGGGCATAGCCTATTTACTGGAAGATACGCTTTTAGATACAGGAGAAAAATTTGATTATTTGTCGAAGAATCTGGAAATATTTTGCATCTCTCTTGATACGATAAAAAATGTCGTCATTTCGCATAATCACTGGAATCATCGTTCAGGCTTGTGGGAACTGCTTAAACTTAAAAAAGATTTGAAAATATACGGCTGCTCTGATTTCTTCCAGGAATTTAAGGATAAGTTGAACCCCGCCAATTTTATCGAAATAACAAATTTCAATCAGATAAGCAAAGATATTTATTCGACTGGTCCGTTTAAAACTTTATATAAAGCCGACCCCGTGCTTGAACAGGCGCTTATAGTAAAGACAAAGAAAGGAATATCGATAATCTCCGCTTGCAGCCATATGAGCTTAATTGAGCTGATAAACAGGGCAAAATTTCTTTTTGCCAACGAAAAGATAAATTTTCTAATCGGCGGATTGCATCTCATAGATACCGATAACCGTTTAGCAGAATATGTAGTTAAGGAAGTAAAGAATATGGGTGTTTTAAATGTGGCTGCCGGACATTGCAGCGGTTACGAAGCTGTAAAATTGTTCAAAGCGCTCTACGGAGAAAATTTAATCGAACTAAAGTCAGGCATGGTGCTTGAACTATAATTATGCAAACCAGCCCAATTGTTAAATGTAAATTTTTTTTAACGGTATTTCTTCTGTTTTTTTGTCTTTGCGCCTGCAACGATGCCGGCGATTACGTAGGTGTAACGCATGGCTACCTTACGTTAGGGATGAAACAAAAATTTGGCGAAGGCGGAGAAAAGAAAAAATTCTACGCACTTAGCGATACAACCGTTATCGCTCCTGGCGAGCTGAAGCAGGCAGTCCGCGATAAAATCGGATTGCCGGATAAAGTTCAAAGCAACAATGAAGGCTATGAAATCTGGATATATGAAAAAAGGAATATAAAGCTTTTTTTTGAAAAAGAAAAGTTTAGAGAGTGGGCCTATCTAAAATAATTTTTCTTCCTGCAATTTTTTATTCAATTCCCTTACAAAATTCTTTATTTCCCAGAAAATTCTTATTTTTTCATTTTGAAAAAATCCGAAGATAGAATTATTTTGTAAGAGAGGCTCGTTAAATTCTTTTGGATATTCTTCAAATAAGGTTGTTCCTGGAACCGGAGAAAATTCAGCCAGAGAAACGCGTGCCCCCAGGGAATTTAGGAACTCAACATCTTTTTTTAAACTATCCAAATCCTGACGGGGAAAACCCAGCAATAAATAAACGCTAAATTCGCCGTTTTTAAAACCAGCACCCTTAAGAAGATTAATGCCTTCTACGAGATCTTGCCTATTTACTTTATCGCCCCAGAGTTTCTGCAGGGAGGGGTTAAGTGTTTCAAGGCCAAAGTGCGGATTGGAAAAACCTGTTTTTCTTAAAAGCAAAGCGAGGTCACAATCGAGAAACCTTAGGTGCAAAGCATTTGGTGTATGAAAATTAATATTTAATTTCAGCTCATCTATTTTTTTAAGTACGCTTTTTGCATAAGCCGGTTCATAAAAGAAAGCATCGTCGTAGAGTACAAAATTTTTTATTCCTTTTGCTGAATATTTTTTGATAAAATTTATAACTTTTTCTTCAGGCAGCCTGAAAAATCCGGGGAAAAGTTTCTTTATTGCACAATAATTACAGTTAAAAGGGCACCCCCAGGAGGTCCGCAATACTATATAATCGAGCTTTGTGTAAAAATCTTCATACGCAGGGAGGTTTTCGTAAAGCTTGGTGTAATTAAAATCTATGCCTATTGTCTTAAAAAAATTTTCCAGCTGCTCATTGCTAAACACCAAATCGCAGCCGCTTGTAGTTTTTGCATGAGTATTACATAAAGTTGCGTAGGTGCCTCCCAGGATTATTTTTGTAGCAGGAAATTTCCTTCGAAGTATCTTCACTGCTTCAATTATCCCAGGATACCAGTATGTCATAGAACTGGTTATAAGGATATAGTCAAATTTTTTCTCCGGTATTTTTGCTTCAAACTCTTTTAAGGATATCCCGTATCTTTTAAAATAGCGCGGGATGGATTTAAATACTTCGGGTTTTTCAACTATCTCATTAGGGTATTTACCTCTGCCGAATGTAGCTTCGGTTATTTTACCGTCAAGGCAGTCTATATAGTCTACATTTATGCCGTTTTTTTGGAGATAATTAAGTATGACCAGAAAACCATAGGGTTTTAGCCAGAAGTCATAGGCTGCGAAATCGTATATCCAGGGGTTAATTGCAAGGATATTCATAAATATAATTATAGCAGATGTGGTATAATATTTATACACAGATTAGCGCAGATTTGTAAGCTGTTCCTCATGGGCTGAAAGCCTGTTGGACGGATGGTAACAGGTGGTTTTATCTGCGTTCATCTGTGATTTTTAATCGACGCGCAGAAATCCACGGGCTTTAGCCCGTGGATGAATGCGAATCGATTATCCCGCCGGAGTCATGGAAAATTTCTTTGCCTGCCTTGCAGGCTGTGAAATTTTCCATGTATATAGCGAAGGCGGGGTTATAAGGAAACCTCGGGCTTTAGGCCAACAGGCCACCCTGTGGGGTAGCCCGAGGAGGTTCACTCTGTGGTTATCTGTGAAGTAAAATGATAGAAGAAATTTTTAAAAATACAATTAAACGTTATAACTTAGTAGAGAGAAAAGACCGGATATTACTTGGGATTTCCGGCGGACCGGATTCTATTTTTATGCTTCGCCAGTTCCATAACATCATGAAAGATTATAAATTGCACCTTGTGTGCGCGCATTTTAACCATGCGCTGAGAAGCGAAGCAGATAGTGAAGAAGAATTTGTAAAAAATATATGCAAAGACCTCGGAATAAAATTCGTAAGCGAAAAGAAAGATGTGAATAAGTTCTTCGACGGAGATTCGCTTGAGCAAACTGCGAGGAACTTGCGGTATGATTTCTTTCTGAAACTATGCCGTCAATTTAAAATAAAAAAACTAGCCCTCGCCCACCATAAAGATGACCTTGTGGAAACTGTTCTTATGCGTATTGTAAGAGGCACGGGCCTTAAGGGGCTAAGGGCATTTTCGGCTAAATCAAAATTTAAAGGCTTAACCGTTATAAGGCCGCTTATCGAAATGCATAAAGAAGAGATTCTTAAATGGCTGGAAAATAAAAATATCTCTTATTGTGTGGATAAAAGCAATTTTGAAGATAAATTCCTGCGTAACCGCATAAGGCTTAAACTTATGCCTGTACTTAGCGAAATTAATCCAAGCATTGCGCAAAATTTATACAATCTAAGTTCGTCAGTTGCGCTGGATTACGATTTTATTTATGCATTTTCGCGAAAAGAATTCGAAAAGTTAAAAAGAGGAGAGACAAAAAGAGAGATAAAGCTTGATTTAGAGGGGCTCAGGAAAACACATCCCGCGATACTTAATAATGTAATAAGGATAGCAATTGAGGAACTAAAGGGAGATACGCGCAGGCTCGAGCTTAGGCATCTTGACGAAATAAACAACTTGATTGAATCGAGGCCTTTCGGAAGCATAGTCCACCTGCCCGGGGTTTCTGTCCGCAAAGAAGAAAAACGCCTCATTATACAAACCTTGATTTTATAATCTTATAAAGTATAATACCTTCCTATGGAAAAGAAGAAAAAAGAGCAAACTCCGCGGCCTAACCTGTTAAGAGGGGGCTTTTTCTGGATTCTTATTTTTCTCGGCATAATGTACGCTACCAGCCTTTTTAATTCCGGGTTAGGCGGGTTAGTCAAGAAGCTGAGCTATACGGAATTCTACTCTAAGGTTGAAGATAATCTTGTTAAGCCGGAGATAAAATCCGTAAAGAAAACCGAAAATACCATCCAGGGCGAATATACAGAAACGGCAGGCGGAGGAAGGTTTTATGTCTATGTGCCAGAAGAAGATAAAGACCTTATTCCGCTCTTAAGAAAAAATGTGAAAGATTTCGAGATTGATCCTCCCCGTACGTTCCTTACCCAGCTTCTTGTTTCTCTTATTCCAATGGCACTTATTATAGCATTTCTCTGGTATTTTTCTTATAAAGGCAGCCAGCTTGGTTCACGCATGTGGACTTTTGGCCGCAGCCGCGCGCAGGTTGTAGAAAAGGAAAGACAGACCCGCATTACCTTTAAGGATGTTGCCGGCATAGATGAAGCAAAGGAAGAATTAACGGAAGTAATAGAATACCTTAAGGATCCGAAAAGGTTTCAACGCTTAGGCGGGCGCATTCCAAAGGGAGTTATACTCGTTGGGCCTCCAGGATGCGGTAAAACCCTTCTTGCTAAAGCTGTAGCCGGCGAAGCCGAGGTGCCCTTTTTTAGCGGAAGTGGTTCTGATTTTGTCGAGATGTTTGTCGGAGTTGGAGCTTCCCGCGTACGTGATTTGTTTGAGCAAGCAAAAAAAGCTGCCAAAGTAGCAGGCCGCGGCAGTATTATTTTTATCGATGAAATAGATGCCGTAGGCAGACAGCGTTTTGCAGGGATAGGCGGAGGGCATGACGAAAGAGAGCAGACCTTAAACCAGCTGCTTGCGGAAATGGACGGTTTCCAGACAGAAGAAGGCATAATTGTTATGGCAGCTACAAACAGGCCCGATGTGTTAGACTCAGCATTGCTTCGGCCCGGCAGATTCGACAGGCATGTAATTGTGACGCTTCCGGATATCAAAGGAAGAGAGGAAGTGCTTAAGGTGCATACGGTAAAGGTGAAGCTTGCGGCAAATGTTGATTTAAAATCAATAGCGAGCCAGACTCCTGGGTTTTCCGGAGCAGACTTGGCAAACCTTTGTAATGAAGCAGCTCTTTTGGCGGCCCGGCACAATAAAGAATCTGTAGAGCAGACCGATTTTGAAAAATCAATTGAAAGGTTGATGATCGGCCCTGAAAAGAAAAGCCACATCATGTCAAAAAAAGATAAAGAAATTACGGCAATCCATGAAGCGGGACATGCGCTTGTATCGCTTTTACTTTCCGAGCTTGACCCGCCAAAAAGAATTTCGATAATTCCAAGAGGCATGGCCGGCGGATATACTTTTGCTCCGCCCCTAGAAGATAAACATCATTGGTTTAAAAATGAAATACTTGCGCGTATTATTTTTGCCCTTGGCGGAAGAGCTTCTGAAGAGATAAATCTGCATGATATAACAACTGGCGCGCAGGATGACCTTGAAAAAGCAACTCAGATGGCACGGCACATGGTTACAAAGTTCGGTATGTCGGAGAAACTTGGAAATATTACGCTTGGCCGGCGCGATGGCCCGGTGTTTTTAGGTAGAGACCTGCTTGAAGAAAAAAATTACAGCGAAGAAACAGCCCGCATAATAGATGAAGAAGTAAAAAAAGTTATCGATGAATCATACGTGAAAGCAAAAGAATTAATTACGAAAAATATCGATAAGCTAAAAGCGCTATCTGATGCTTTACTTGATAAAGAAGTTCTCGATGGAGAGGAAGCAAAAAAAATAACTGGCCTGATAAATACAAGTGATAAAAAAGAAGAATCTGCAATTTAACGCCTTTTACCTTCAAAATTGTAAATGATAATCACTCCTTTAAATATAGAAAATGAAACAGCCGCAAAAAGTTTGTTGTCTTCTGTCGGCGTAAGCCGGGAAGGCATAGATATACTTTCTCTAAAATGTGTATATAGCGCCTTCAAGATAGAAGGTATAAAATCCTGGGAAGCAAATATTATAAAACAGCATTTACTTTCTTTTGGTAGCGACAGCGCTGTTGAAAGAAGCGCTTTGGTTAAGAATAAAAAAACAGATACGATAATATTTGGAAGTATTGCTCAACTTAGTAAGTTGTGCGGCAAATTAAAAAATCAGCCTTTTCATCTTAATGAAATTTCACAAAACTTATCTTTGTATCTGGATAATCTATCCAAACAGGAATTTGTTCTAAGGGCGCGCGACAAAACAATAAAAATAAAAGAGCCCCTTCTTTGCGGTATAATTAATCTTACAACAGATTCTTTTTCCGGAGACGGCCTGCTGGTAAAAGCTTGCGGCAATAAGCTTAAAGATTTGGTTTTAAAAAAAACAGAAGCAATGATAAAAGATGGCGCAGCGATGATTGATATTGGCGCTGAATCATCAAGGCCGTATTCGCATCCTATACCGGAGAAAGAAGAAATCGCAAGAATTGCCCCCGTTCTTTCTGCTGTAAGGAAGAATTTTAAGGATGTTTTAATTTCCGTAGACACCTATAAACTAAACGTTGTAAAAGCGGCTGCCAGCGAAGGGGTAGATATAGTAAACGATATTACTGCTTTACGCAAATCGCCCGGTATTATAAACTTAATAAAGAAACATAAACTCGGGATTATCTTGATGCATATGAAAGCAACACCGCAAACTATGCAGATAAATCCGAAATATGGCAAGGTTACAGAAGAAATTATCAGTTTTTTTAAAGAAAGAACTTCTATGTTGAACAAAGAAAAAATAAATCCGCAGCAGGTTATGATTGACCCCGGTGTAGGGTTTGGGAAAACCCTTAAAGATAACCTTAAAATCATAAATGAGCTTTATAAGTTTAAAATTTTTGGCCTGCCTATTTTTATAGGTTTATCCAGAAAATCTTTTATAGGAAAAATTACCGGCAAAAGCACAGATCAAAGGCTTTATGGAACAATTGCATCAGGCCTTATCGCGGCCTTGCGGGGGGCAAATATTTTAAGAGTCCACGATGTCAAAGAAAACAAAGAAGCGCTCCGTATCGTCAGCAGCATAATAAATAATTAATTTATGTTTTTAAGATTTCTTAATCCAAAAACTATTCTCGAAATCATTATACTTTGGATAGTTATTTACAGGATAGTTGTTTCGCTCCAAGGCACAAAAGGCGCATACCTTATAAGAGGCGTCATAGTCTTAATAGCTTCTTACTTTATTTTTCAAAAATTAAACCTTACTGTTCTAAGCTGGCTACTTACCAATTTTTTTGCCTTTTACTTAATAATTATAGTAGTTATATTCCAACCGGAGCTAAGAGAGGCTCTTATAAGATTGGGCCAGCGCCATATTTTCTATAAAAGCCTCGGCAAAGAGGAGATTGAGAAAATATTACGAGAAATAGCTTCGGCAGTTAATATACTATCGAGAAAAAAAATCGGCGCTCTTATCGCAATCAAAAGAGAAATGGGCCTTAATGATTACATAGAAAGCGGTATTTTAATCAATGCGGATTTAACTTCCGAATTGCTACAAAACATATTCCATCCCCTGGCGCCCCTTCATGACGGCGGGCTGATTATTGATGGCGCTAAAATAGTTGCCGCCAGCTGTCTTTTCCCGCACAGCGAAAATTTGAATTTAGAAAAAACCTTAGGCATGAGGCACCGTTCAGGTATAGGCCTTTCCGAACATACTGATGCTTTGGTCATAATAGTTTCGGAAGAAAACGGGCACGTATCGCTCGCTATAAACGGCCAGTTAACCGGAGATTTAACGACGCAGGACCTTCTCACTATTCTAAAGGGGCAATTAAGTAAATGAGGTTGTTTTATGAGATTTTTTAAATTAAGAAAAATTAACTTGAAAGAATTAATAACCTACAATTTTTGGCTTAAAATTGTCTCCTTGATTCTGGCAATAATTGTCTGGTTATATGTAAGTAACGAGATAACAAAGGGCGTTAAAATTTAAACAGGGGCAGGATGGTTAAATAGATGAAACTTGGCGTTAATATCGATCATATAGCTACCTTGAGAGAAGCAAGAGGAACTTTATATCCTGATCCTGTTGTGGGTGCTTTACTTTGCGAATATGCAGGATGCAGCTCTGTAGTTGCGCATTTACGGGAAGACAGGCGGCACATAAAAGAAAGAGATATTTTATTTGTTAAAAAAGCGATCAAGGTACCTTTTAACATGGAAATGTCCATAAACAAAGATATCGTTGATTTTGCATTAAAGATTAAACCTGAGCAGTCAACGCTTGTTCCTGAGCGTAGGCAAGAGTTAACCACAGAAGGCGGAATTGATGTCGCAAGTAAGAGTAATTATAAAAGAGTGGAAAAGGCGGTTAAGACTTTGCAGCAGGAAGACATCGCGGTAAGCCTTTTTATAGACCCGAATAAAAAACAAATCGAAAAAGCGAAAAAAATAGGCGCTGACTTGATTGAGTTTAATACCGGTAAATATTCGGAGGCTAAATCGGCCAGCGAGGTAAAAAGGGAATTGTTGAAAGTAAAACAAGCTGCAAAGTTTGCTAAAGACTTAGGTTTTTTTGTTGCCGCAGGCCACGGCCTTGATTACGAAAACGTAAAAGCTATAGTTAAAATAAAAGAGATAGAAGAACTTAATATAGGCCATTCCATAATTTGCCGTTCGGTATTTGTGGGCATGGTTGCGGCAGTCGAAGAAATGCTTGAGTTAATAAGTTAATTAATAATTATTAATTTATAATTAAAAATTAAAATGGTGATGGGTATAGGTATAGATATAGTTAAGGTAGGCAAAATGCAAGGCGCCATTGAGAAATTAGGCAATGATTTCCTTAAGCGCGTTTTTGATAGTAAGGAATTGAAGAATATATCTAGTGGTAAAATGTATTATCAGCGCTTAGCTGCCAGATTTGCCGCAAAGGAAGCGATAATAAAAGCAATATCTAAAGAGTATCCGCTTGCCTTAAATGAAATAATCATACTTAACCGCAAAAATGGCGCTCCTTATTGTGAATTCAAGAAAAAGCTTAATGTGGAGATTTTGCTTTCAATAAGCCATATTGAAGACTATGCGGTTGCTTGCGCTGTCGCGCAGAAAAAATAATTTTCCATAAATATGAAGTTACCCAAGCAATTGTTAGAACGTAAAACAAATACACATAAAGGAGATTATGGTTATGTATTTGTGCTGGGGGGCTCTCCTGGCCTAACCGGCGCAGTTGCGCTGTGCGCTAACGCTGCTTTACGTATAGGCGCAGGGCTTGTAAGGGCTGGAGTGCCTGAGTCACTAAGCAATGTGCTGGCAGTAAAAGTCACAGAAGCAACTGTACTTGCCTTAAAAGAGGATAGGGGTTATCTTTCGCTGCAGGCATTTGGAGAGATTCTAAAGTTACTGGAAAGAATAGACGTTATTGCTTTAGGAGGAGGGGCTTATCAGACACCGTCTGTTAGAAGTTTACTACTGAAGGTAATTAAAGAAATAAATAAACCAATGGTAATCGATGCAGATGGCTTAAATGCACTTTCAACAGATTTAAATGTATTAAAGGAAAGAAAACAAAAAAATATAGTTTTAACGCCGCACATGGTTGAGTTTTCCCGTTTAACCAAGCTGACAATTGAAGAGATAAAAGATAAAAGAAAAGAACTTGTCAAGGAATTCGCTTTTAAGTATAATCTAACTCTCGTTCTTAAGGGAAATCGCACTCTTGTAAGCGACGGTAAAACGTTGTTTGAAAACAATACCGGCAATCCCGGTATGGCAACCGCCGGCTGCGGCGATGTATTGACCGGTATCATTGCCGGTTTAATGGCGCAGGGCCTGGATGCGCTTAGCGCAGCAAGGTTTGGTGTATACATACATGGTTTATCCGGAGATTTAGCTGCGAAAGAAAAAACCGAAACCTGTTTAATTGCTTCTGACATAATAGAATATTTGCCAGCGGCGATAAAGAAGATTGGTAATAAGTAGCAAATATCGCCCAGGTAGCTCAGTTGGTAGAGCAGGGGTTTTGTAAACCTCAGGTCGAAGGTTCGAGTCCTTTCCTGGGCTTTTTTATACGGTATTTTAAAAATTGTTAAGATAGGGCAGGTTCCTGAGCGGTCAAAAGGGACAGACTGTAAATCTGTTGTGCTTGCACTTCGGAGGTTCAAATCCTCCCCTGCCCATGTTTTCTTTTTGCTACAGCAAAATGAAAACACCTCGAACTTATTGAAGATGAGGGAGGGGTCTTATCGTTGATAAGGCATCTCGGACATGTGTCCTCGATGCCGCTGAAAATTAAGGAATAACCCTGTATTTTTACATTTTCAGCGGGCGTAGTTCAATGGCAGAACACTAGCCTTCCAAGCTGGATATGTCGGTTCGATCCCGATCGCCCGCTTAAATTTTTCCGCCTTTAGCGGAAAAATTTAATTCCGGCGAAGTTCTGGTAAATTTTCCTGTAGGATGGAATTTAAGAAAATTTACCAGATATTTAGCTGAGCCGGAATAAGAATGATTGATTTCGGGAAAAAACGGGAAGAAATTTCACGTCATTCGCAAAAACTAGTGTCAAACATGAAAGAGAAAATATCCATACTTGGTGCAGGAAGCTGGGGAACAACCCTGGCAATAATTCTTTCCAGAAAAAGCAATCTGGAAATAACTCTATGGTCTCCATTCGAAAAAGAAGTTAAAAAAATAATAAAGAATCAGGAAAACAAAGATTTCCTTCCCTCGGTAAAAATACCTTTCAATATTAGTATTACCTCTGATTTAAAAACCGCATTGTCTCGACACATTATTATAATCGCAGTCCCGGTAGAATATTTAAGAGCGGTTTTAAAAAAAATCAGCAATACCAAAGTTAAACTCAAAGATAAAATTTTTATAAGCGTGATGAAAGGCATTGAAATAAAAAGCCTTAAACGGCCCAGCGAAATAATAAAACAGGAATTAAATATTAATTCAAAACAAATAGTAGTCTTATCTGGCCCTACTATAGCGAAAGAAATAGCGAAAGATATTCCCGCCGTTGCTACTGTAGCTTCGCGTTCCCACGCAAATGCAAAAAAAATACAGGAATTATTCAAAGAAACAAATTTAAGGCTATACACAAATAGCGACGTGGCAGGAATAGAAACGGCTGGGGCTTTAAAAAATGTAATAGCTATTGCCTGCGGTATATCTGATGGCTTAGGCTTCGGCACAAATACAAAATCAGCGCTGATTTGCAGAGGCCTTAAAGAAATGATGCGGTTCGCCAGGGCTTTGAAAATAAACGAAAAAGCTTTCCTTGGTATAAGCGGAATAGGCGATTTATGTACTACTTGCTTTTCTGTACTTTCAAGGAACCGTTATGTCGGCGAAAAAATCGGTAAAGGAGTAAAAATCGGCAGTATATTGGAAAATATGAAAATGGTTGCGGAAGGTGTGACCACCGTAAAATCAGTTTACAATTTAAGCGTAAAATATAAAATAGATATGCCTATAACAAAAGAAATCTATTGTATGCTCTATAAGAATAAAGCGCCTGTTCAGGCTGTGAAGGATTTAATGAATCGCCCGCTTAAGGTTGAATAGCTTGCTGCGGAAAGTTTACGGAATAGAGGAGGTTTAAATGAAAAAAGTAGTGGTTATTTTTTGCAGTTTTTTTATTGTATGCAGTTATGGCTGTGAAAGTAATAAAACAAGAGTTGCTGAGGGTGCTGTAATTGGCGGGCTTATAGGGGGTGCCGCAGGAGGCATCATAGGCCATCAAGGCGGCCACGGCGGAGAAGGAGCAGGCATAGGTATTGCGGCTGGTGCGCTTACAGGCGCGCTTGTAGGAAGCCAGATTAATAAACCGCAAGCCCAAGTGCAGCCCCAAGAGCTTCCAGCAAATACACAGCCATCGCAAGCTGCACAACCGACAGTTCAGACCGGACAGCTTTCTATGCAGCAGATAATAGATATGAGCAAGAAAGGCGCAAGCGACGACGATATAATTAAGGAAATCCGCGCTACAAATTCAAAGTTTAACCTTTCGGGAGAAGGTATTAATTATTTGAAGAAAGAAGGCGTTAGTCAGAACGTTATCTCTGCTATGCAGGGAAAATAAGCAATTGGATATTGATAGCCCCGGTATAATACCGGGGCTATTTTTTTTGCACTTTTGGGCGCATTATTTTTATTGTAGAAAAACATCCGGGTGGTAAAATTAATAAATCAAACTGGCAATATGAGTAATTTTAATGTTGAATGGCAAATATTAACGAAAAAGTTTTTGGAATATTTTTATGAACTAGTAAATTTTAATTTTTCCGTCACCAATCCGGTATTTTGGCTCCTTTTCCTTGTATCTTTATTGATATTATTGAAGTCCTGGAAAATAAAAAAAGCATTTTCTTTTTGTTTCGTTGTTGCGTTAATACTGGTAGCCGCCACAAAAATTCAAAATTATATGGTGGAATTTTTTAAAAGAAACAAAGAACAATTTGACCCTTTATTAATACGCATAGCTTGTGTCATAATTATTCTTGTTGTGTCATTGTATTATTTTTTCATACGGGGAGAGGATGACTAATTTGAAAATATATAACAATAATTTGGTAAACAAAATTAATAGAAACAGTTTGCGTGTATCTATGCGTATAAAGTGCTTGCAGGGAGTTTGATTTTTAAGGAGGTAAACATGATAAGAAATATTACTATTTTTTTTGTAACCGCGATGTTCATTTTGTTTTTTTTGCCGGCATGTTTCTCACAAAGCGCCGTAAATACTTCTGCCGGATCAAATGCTAGTGCAACCGAAGCAGGCATTAATAAAGATGAAAATGCCGGTGGTGCGGGCGCAGGGCCGGTACAAGAAGGTACAGAGGTGAAAACCGAAGAAAAGACGGCAGAAGAAAAAACAGCAGAAGAAATCAAGGCAGAAAAGAAAAAAGAAGAAGAGAAGAAGAAAGCCGAAGAAGAAAAGAAAAAAGAAGCAGCTAAAGAAGAGGAACCGCCAGCCCCGGAAGAAAGCCTGGATAACTGGGGCGAATATGCACCAGCAGAAAGTCAGTCTCGTTCAGATGAGCCTTCCTACGATGTCTGGAACGACGATCAGGGTTTTATAGACCGGTGATTTGCGTTCAAGCTATAGTGGCTATACTAGCGATAAATCTTGCTTTACAGCCCCAAAAAGCCTAGTATAATAAATAAAAATCAATCATTTTAACGCATAAGAGGGATTTTGTTTTTAAATTGGTTTTGCTTCTTTGATGTTGCATAGGTTGATTCAAGGGGGCTAAACCCCTAGATTTCTAATCGGGGGGTAGCGCAGTCCGGATTAGCGCACTTGCATGGGGTGCAAGGGGCCGAGAGTTCAAATCTCTCTCCCCCGATCTTAAAATTTGATAAAAAAATGGGTTTTCCTGCAACAATTGCTAATTTTTCCCCTGTGTCTTTTTGAAAACTAGCTATGCCGCAGGAAAGGCAATTTTTTGCTTTTAAGGAGGTAAGAGTATGGAAAAATATGCGGGGGCAGAAAGAAGGAAATTTCCAAGAGCAAATGCTAATTTTGTCGTAAGCTACAGGATAAAGCAGCATGGTACGTATGATCTCAGTCAAACCAAAAACATAAGCCAGGGCGGGGTTCTTATCACCACCAACAAAAAATTTGACAGCGGCACTCAGCTTGCTATGACAATCAGGTTTCCTTTTCTTGAACAAAAGATAGAAATTATAGCTGAAGTTGTTGATTCCAAAGAGATAGTAAAAGGCCTTATATACGAAACGAGATTAAGATTTACTGATTTACCGGCAGAATTTTTTAAGGAACTAGGAATTTATATAAAAGAGTTATTAGAAAAATGGTCAAAAAAATAGGAATAATCGGTTTAGGTAATGTTGGTTCCGCTACGCTTAAGTCGTTGGCGCAATACTCTTCGCTTGTTAACCGGCGTACTTCCTTAAAGATAGAAGTAAAATTTGCATGTGACCTAAGAAAGGGCAAAGGAAAAGTTGCCGCAAAGTATAACGTTCCTTTTACTACTGATGTTTCAAAGGTTTTAAGTGACCCTCAAATAGATACGATAGTTGAGCTGATTGGAGGTATTGAGCCGGCTTTTACTTTTATTAAAGAGGCTCTTAGCAAAGGAAAGAACGTAGTTACTGCAAACAAAGCTTTATTGGCTGAGCACGGCCGTGAAATATTTTCTCTTGCGCGTAAATTTGGAAAAAACATAGGGTTTGAAGCTTCTGTTTGCGGAGCAATACCTCTGATTAAAAGTATTTCAGAAGGGTTAGTTGCCTGCGAAATAAAAAAGATATACGGTATCTTAAACGGCACAACAAATTATATACTTTATAAAATGGCGCAGGAAAAGATTGATTTTTCTTCAGCTCTTCGCCGCGCTCAGAAAAAAGGTTTCGCAGAAAAGAAACCGCATTTTGATATATCAGGCATTGATACACTCAATAAACTATGCATATTAAGTTATCTTTGTTTCGGGGTATGGCCCTCATCAAAGCGGGTGTATGCCGAAGGCATTTCCAAGATTAATATGCTTGATATCATTTATGCAGAAGAATTAAATTACAGGGTAAAACTTTTGGCTATAGCAAAGCGCCAGGGTAAATTTCTTGATTTAAGAGTCCACCCTACTCTTATACCCATAGGCCATCCTTTATCCGAAGTTTCGTCTTCTTACAATGCAGTATATCTTGATACCCAGCCCGCAGGAGACCTGCTTTTTTATGGAAGGGGAGCCGGAGGGCTCGCTACGTCTTCAGCTGTTATCTCCGATATTGTGAGCATGTCGTTAGAAAGCGAAATTTCCGAAAGGAAGAAAGAGAATATAAGGCTTAAGACCATAAATTCAGTGAAATCACGATATTATATGAGATTTATGGCTTATGATGAGCCGGGAGTCTTGGCAAAAGTTTCCAAAATTCTTGCTTCGCAGCATATAAGCATAGCGTCTGTCACTCAAAAAGAGAAGCTGCGCAGAAAATTCGTTCCCGTAATAATGATTACGCACGCAGCAAAAGAGTCAGACATGCAAAAGGCTCTTCTTAGAATTGACCGGCTTTCCGTAATAAAAAGCCCATCGCAGATAATACGAATAGAGGATTTTTAATGGCGTATCAGGGCCTGATTTTACAATACAAAAATTTCCTGCCGATAACCAAAAATACCCCTATTATTACTATACTTGAAGGCAGCACCCCTTTGGTATATTCGCCCAAAATCTCACGCCTAATTGGAAAAAATTTCAAAGTTTATCTTAAATATGAAGGGCTTAATCCAACAGGGTCATTTAAAGACAGAGGAATGACTCTTGCTATTTCAAAAGCAAAAGAAGAAGGCGCCCGCGCCGTTATTTGTGCATCAACCGGAAATACCTCCGCATCCGCCGCGGCTTATGCCGCGCGTGCAAATTTAAAATGCATAGTTGTGATACCGGAAGGTGCGATCGCACTTGGAAAATTAGCCCAGGCACTCATACACAATGCAAAGGTAGTAGCAGTAAAAGGTAATTTTGATGACGCATTAAGGATAGTTAGAGAAATTTCTTCAAAATATCATGTTGAGCTGGTAAATTCCATAAACCCCTATCGCATAGAAGGCCAAAAAACCGCTTCGTTTGAAATATGCGATTACCTCGGGCGTGCGCCTGATTTTCATATCCTTCCCGTAGGTAACGCCGGAAACATCACTGCTTACTGGAAAGGATATAAGGAGTATTACGCTTACAGAAAAATAAATCGTCTTCCAGCTATGCTTGGTTTTCAGGCTAAAGGCGCTGCCCCGATAGTAAAAGGCCACCCCATAAAGAATCCCAAAACAATAGCAACCGCTATTAAAATAGGTAATCCCGCAAGTTGGGAGAGCGCTGTCGCAGCGCGCGAAGAATCATGCGGGTTAATTGACGCGGTAAGCGACAAGCAGATAATTGATGCATATAAATATTTAGCAAGCGCCGAAGGTGTTTTTGCAGAGCCTGCATCAGCTGCTTCTGTGGCAGGCCTTTTTATGCTTAAAAAAACCGGTTTTTTTAATAAGATTTCAAGTTCGAAAGAAATTTTTATTACCTGTACTCTTACCGGCCATGGATTAAAAGATCCTCAACTTGCCATAAAAAGTATAAAACTACCCCCTGTAGTAGCTGCCAAGCTAGATGCAGTAACTAAAGCCGCAGGTATCTAAGTTTTCAAATAGCCATGAAAGGATTTTATCAAAAAGTTTCTAAAATTTTAGAAGACATAGTCAAGAAGGAATACAAGGTGGAATTGGATCCGCCTTTATGGGAAGTGCCTAATCGGCAGGATTTCGGAGACCTTTCCACGATGGTTTCCTTAAAGCTTGCCTCCAAACTTAAAAAAGATCCCCTTGAGATAGCAACGCAGCTTAAGGGGGTGCTGGAAGAGAGGAAAGAAGAAGGAATAGAGAAAATAGAAATTATAAAACCTGGTTTTATAAATATATTTTTTGCGAAAAATGTTCTTGTAAATTCCCTGAACGAACTTATAGAAACCAAAGATAAATTCTTCCGTCACAATATAAAAAAGAAAATCATTCTTGAATTCCTAAGCGCAAACCCAACAGGCCCGCTTTCCATAGCGCATGGCCGCCAGGCTGTTGTGGGTGATTGTTTGGGCAATATCCTTAAGTTCTGCGGGGTAACTGTTGAAAGAGAGTATTATGTGAATGATGCCGGAAAACAACTTGATCTTTTTATCCAATCAGTTGACGAACGTATCAAAGAGCTAAAGGGGCAAAGTTTTCAAATACCCGAAGGCGGGTATCAGGGTGAGTACGTAAAAGACGTAGCAAAAGCTGTTGTTGATGCTAACCCTAAAGATACAAAGAGTTTCGCTCTTGATTATGTGCTTAGCTGGATTAAAAAAGATTTAGAAGATTTAGGGATAAATTTTGATAACTGGGCAAGCCAGCAAAAAATTATTGATGATAAAAAAATAGAAAAAGTAATAGAAAAACTTAAAGAAAAAGATTTAATTTATGACAAGGAAGATGCACTTTGGTTTTCTTCTGCAAAATTTGGAGACGATAAAGACAGAGTTATTAAGAAAAACGACGGTGAACTTACCTATTTTGCTTCAGATATTGCCTACCACGAAGATAAGATAGGCCGCGGTGCGGATGAGCTTATAAATCTTTGGGGCCCCGACCATCATGGCTACATCGAGCGTGTAAAGTCAGCAATTGAGGCTCTGGGTTATAACAGAAATATACTGAAAGTAATAATCATCCAGCTTGTAAGTTTAAAGACCAAAGAAAAAATGTCTAAACGAAAAGGAACGGCAGTTCTTCTTTCGGATTTGATAAAAGAAGTCGGGAAAGATACCGCCAGATTTTATTATCTTACAAGAAAAAACTCCTCGCACCTGGATTTTGATATTGACCTTGCCAAGGCGACTTCCTTCGATAATCCGTTATATTATATCCAGTACAGTTGCGCGCGTATTGAAAGTATTTTTGAAAAAGCAGCAGGAAAAAAAATAGATTTAAAATACAGTGAATTTCTGCAGAGCGAAGAAGAATTATCATTGCTAAGAGCCCTGTTGCAGTTTTCTTATACCTTGGAAAAGGCTTGTTATTCCCTTGAGCCGGTATTTATAATTGAATATTTAAAAAGTATCGCGGCATTATTCCATAAGTTTTATGAAACAAACAGAGTGATAGGAGAAAATGAAGACGTTCAAACTGCGAGATTGAATCTCCTCGCGGCAACGCGAATAGTTTTGCATTGCGGATTAAATCTGCTTGGGATAACTCCCGTAAAAAAGATGTAATTTGGCAGATAACTGCTATAATTGATCTTAGACAATAAAAGAAATGAAACGCCGTATTTGGAAAATAAAAGAAGTTACTCCGCAAGCTAAGCTCTTAAGCCAAAAACACAATATATCCGTATACCTTGCCCAGATACTGCTTAACAGAAGTATTGAAGAAAAAGAACTTCCTGCCTTTTTAAGCCATAATATTGAATCTTTGCATTCGCCATTTCTTTTGCCTGATATCCAGAAAGCTATCCGGCGCATAGAAAAGGCGATAGAGGATAAAGAAAAGATTATTGTTGTGGGAGATTATGATGTCGACGGAGTTACTTCGCTTGCTATTTTTAATGAATTCGTTAAGGGCCACCAGAATTTATTTTCTTTTTACATTCCCCATCGCGTTAATGAAGGATATGGTTTAAATACAGATGTAATAGAGAAGGCAAAAAAAGATAATCAAACATTGCTTATTGCTTTTGACTGCGGCACAAATTCTTTAAAAGAAATAGAATTAGCACATTCTTACGGTATTGATGCAATAGTCATCGATCACCATCATCCTAAGGAAGGCCTGAACAAAGCATACGCATTTATAAATCCTAAACGCTCCGATTGCAATTACCCCTTTAAAGATTTAAGCGCCGGCGCGCTGGCGTTTAAATTTTTACAAGCACTTACTAAAAAAGATTGCAGTGAGGCTCTCGATTTGGTGGCATTATCTTTAGTTTGCGACGTAGTTCCCCTAAAAGGAGAAAACAGGATACTTTTAAAAGAAGGACTTAGAGTGCTACGCGTAAGCAAGCGTCCGGCAATTGAGGCGCTTTGTAAAGTAGCCAAAATAAGACAGGAAAACATAAGTACTTTCCATATAGGCTATATTCTTGGCCCCCGCATTAATGCATCCGGAAGGGTTGCCTCAGCGCACGATTCGCTACAAATGTTTTTAAGCGAAGACCGCGGAAATGTTTTAAACATTGCTTTGAAACTTCAGGAATACAATTTGAAGCGTAAGGCAATTGAAATGAATATACTGAAAGAAGCCGAACAGAAAATTGAACAGGATGCATCAAACGAGTACGCAATAGTTGTTTCGGGAGAGAATTGGCATTCAGGAGTGCTCGGGATAGTTGCTTCGCGCCTTGCCGATAAATATTACCGGCCTTCTTTTGTAATTTCTTTTGATGACATTTCAGGCCGCGGTTCAGCGCGCTCAATACACAGTGTTCATCTTATGGAAGCGCTGAAGGAGTGCGCAAGTTCTCTTTCCGGTTACGGTGGGCACAAAAAAGCAGCAGGTTTAGAAATTTTTAAAGAAGGATTAGAAGAGTTTAAACAGCGGATAAATACTTATATTAAAAATAACACAAAACCAATAGACCTTATCCCGATTCTTGATATAGATTTGAGATTGAATTTTAGTGACGTATCTATGGGGTTGATAGAGGAGTTGGAGCGCTTAGAGCCATTTGGAGAAGAAAATACAAAACCGATGTTTATAAGCTGTTCTATCTGCAAGAAGAACAAACCAAAAAGAATAAATAGTGGTTATTCTATCTGGTTAAGCGATGGGGAAAAAACTCTCGAAGGGGCAATTTACGATAAAGAAATACTTGAGGTAATAGAATACGCAGAGAATTTCGATATTGCTTATTCTTTAGATAAGAATAACTATCACAACGAGCCGCTACTTGTTATCAGGGACGTTCGCCTTTCTGGCAGCGAAATTTAATTTCCCGCTTTTTATGCACTTTGTGCACACAAGAACCTTTTTCATCTCTCCGTTTATGATAAGTTTCCTTTTCTGAAGATTAGGCAGGAATTTCCTCTTGGTGATACCTGTTGTTTTCTTTCCTACTCCGCCTTCTCTTTTGGCTTTACCGCGCCTGCGTATAGAATTACCGCCTATGGCTTTTTTGTTACAAATTTCGCAATGCCTGCTCATCGTTATGCTCCTTTTTAATATGGTATATTTTTTTGTTCAAAATTAGTATAACTATACTTATAAATCAGCTATTGTCAAGAAAAATCTCAGCTGTTGGCCTAAAAGTCTTGAAAATAAAGGGGTTTTAGCTACTTTTCTTGAATTTTTCGTAAAAGTATGTTATACAATAAATAGAAACCGAAAGCTCTTTAAAAACAGGCAATTATATTGATAAGGGCAAACTCCGGGAAATCGGGGGGCGCAAAGCTTAGAGAGCCTAAAGCCGTATGGCTATGGTAGTCAGCTGCCGATATAGTAAAAAAGAATTTCAAAACCCATAGTCATTTAAAACTATGGGTTTTTTATTTTAGACACAGATATTCACAGGTGATTTTATCTGTGGGTATCTGTGTGTTTAAGGAGGAGGTGTGGTATGTTAAAGAAGACCGTGGCCCTTTTGCTTGTGAGTTTCATGGCGATATCTGTAGTAGCGCTTGCTGAAGAAAACAATGCGCTTAACAAATTAGGCAGAGGTTTAGCTAATGCAGTTACCGGTATAGTAGAGGTTCCTAAGCAAATATACCTTGTTTCAAAAGAGAGAGAGCCTGTCACAGGTATAACCTATGGTACGGCGAAAGGTATATGCTACGGGTTATTGCGTACAGGGGCAGGAGTTTATGATTCAGTAACATTCGCAATACCTCCTTACGATAAACCTATTATGGAACCTGAATATGCATTTGAGGGTTGGCAGCCCGCATCTGCAGAAAAGTAGATAATATCTGAGATTGCAGGGGAAAAGGGTGTAAGTTGCAATAAAATTTACACCCTTTTATTTTTTATATTTACAGTTGGCCCAAAAAAATCAAGGCCTGCATTTTGGGTTAAAGTGCTTTGTACGCTTCGTCTATCCTTTGCAGCAATTTGCGGTTTTCAATCTTGGCGGCAAGCGCTTTTGCTTTTTTTAAATAAGAAGCAGCCTTTTTCTTGTCAGCAGTGCTTATGTAAACCATCGCGATATTGTAATAAATTTTTGGATTATCTTTTTCAAGGTTCAAAGCTTTACGTAAAGCGCTAAGTGCTTCGTCGTATTTTTTCAACTCTCCAAATATTGCCCCCATATTCATATAAGCTTTTACGTTTTGCGGATTTAATTTTACTGTCTTATCGAAACAATTAAGCGCTTCATCGAAATTCCTTGAGTTCGTATATACAACTCCCAGCCTGTAATAGTTTTCCTGGTTATCCGGATTTAACAGGGTGCTTACTTTAAAAAGAGCTATTGCTTCTTCATTCCTTTTATTTTCAAAGGACAATGAACCTTCCTGCAGAAGTATTTGCGCAAGTTTTTTATCTTCTTTATGATTTTTTATTATTGAAAAAAGAGTTTCATCACAGCTACGCACAATATCTTTACGGTCTTGTTCTCTAAAAATTACTCTCGCCTTCAAAATATCTATAAGGGCAGCGTCTTCTTTGCCCTGCCTTAGATACAGTATACCGCAATTCAACAAAGCATCGCTAAGTTCGGGGTTTAAGGAAAGTGCTTTGTTATAATAATCGATAGCTTCCCGGTATTTCGATAATTTTTGAAAACAAGAACCCAGGTTACAAAATATAACATCCTGTTTTGTTTCATCCGTAAGCTTTAGTGATTTTTCGAGAATCGTTACCGCTTTTTCAAAATTTTTACGTTTCATTGAAATAGCCGCTATATTTATGTAGCTGTCTGGCCTTTCCGGCATAAGTTTTTGGGCTTTATAAAATAAATATTTTGCTTTGCTCAGCTTATTCTGCTCAAAATAATATAAACCCTGGTCTATGCAGCCCTTATATGAAATATCCGGATTTGTTCCAGGGGTGTCGCTGTCGGTTCTGGCAGCCAGTTCTTTGGTTTGCGCTATCGCGGTATTTATAAAAATAATATGTAAGCCAAAAACAAGTAAAATAAATTTTGCATTTCGCATGTTTTACAGGTTTTATCTATGGACCAGTCCCGCTTGGATGGGACGGTTCAGGGTTTCTCACTACAGTACAAGACTTTAGGGCTTTATATTTCCTGCCTCAGTTGTTTTTCCGCATCTATGACATCGCGGTTTGTTCTGGCAAGGCAATGCGCCATTTTATTTTTAAGGCCTTCGCTGATGATTTTGGAAGAACGAATTTCTTTTATTACCTGAATACTCATTCTGAAATACCGGACAATCTCGCCTTCATCTATTTCGCAAAATTTATTCAATTTAGTAAAACTTGCACCTTCGAACCAGGCTTGGGCAGCTTCGCTTAAATTAAAATAAAACTTTTTACTTAAAGGATAAATCCGAAAACTCCTTTCCTGTTTATGGATACCCGCGATAAACCTGTTTAATTCGTTTTTAAGCCTTTTAACCCTTTTATTTAAGTGGGGTTTTCTTTCTCCTTTACGCGGTTCATAAGTAAGCGCGTTAATTACCATAAAAAGGCTCGCTTCATCAAGCGAATCAAGAAATCCCGTATCGAAGAGCTCTCCTATTTGCAATTCAAAGCTATAAACCTTGGAAGCCAAATCCGCTTTCCAGCTTATGCCGCCTTCGATTATATAATTTAAGCTTTTCAGCAATGAAACCTTTCTTTTAAGTAAGCCCAGTACTTCTTTTTTTTCAAAAGAATCAGCCTGGCAGAAATGAAATGATTGGGGATAAATATCGAAAATTTTATCGCCCATTATTTTATATAAATTCAGTATTGTAGCATAACAGGAATTAAGCTGGCTCTCAATTGGTTCATAATTACCGTAAATTACATCGGAAAGTGCGGCCAGATCTATGTGACAGGGATTTATTTTCATAAAGACATTGCCTTCTTTGTCTATCCCGCGCCTTCCAGCCCGGCCTGCCATCTGGTAGAAGTCGCGCGTTTTTAAATAGCCGTGGTATCTTCCGTAAAATTTGGATAATGCGTCAAACACAACTGTTCTTGCCGGCATATTTATTCCAAGCGCAAAGGTTTCTGTTGTAAAAATAAGTTTTATAAGCCCGGTTGTAAAAAGCTGTTCAATTATTTCTTTTAGAGTAGGTAACAGTCCTGCATGATGGTAGGCAATACCTTTTTTGATTAAAGGATATAAAAAACTTATATGAGGAGAAGATGATATGTCAAACTTAGCTACAAGCTCATTGAATAGCTTGGTTATTCTTCCTTGCTCATCGGGGTTAAGAAAATTAAAATAGGCTACTTCCTGCGCCAAGTCTTCACAGCGCCTGCGCGAGAATGAAAAATACAGAGCAGGCAGCGCATTATTTTTTCTTAAGTATTCGATAAGGGTGTTCATCCTGTTTGCTTTTACCTGAAGGTATTGATGGTGCGCTTCACGGTCATTTATTTTTTCTTTGAGGAAATTTGATTCTTTTAGGGCGTTTAAATTAGCAAAAAATGCATTATTACATTGAAAGAAAAAATGTAACGGCACCGGCCGCACCTTTTCTTTAACCGCCATAAGCGGGAATTTATGGACTTTTTTAAACCATTCAACGAATTGGTCGATATTTGGTATGGTTGCGGAAAGCGCCAGCATTTTCATATGGGGCGGAAGCAGTATTATTGCCTCTTCCCATACAGTGCCTCTTTCTATGTCGGCAAGATAATGAATTTCATCAAAGATTAACCATTCCCGGTGCTGAAATTCTTCGGGGTCAACCAGGATTGCGTTACGGAATATCTCGGTTGTCATAATCAAGATTGGCGCATCTCTGTTTATGCTTACATCGCCGGTAAGAATTCCCACCTGGCCCGGGTATTTTTTAGAAAAATCGCGGTATTTTTGGTTGGAAAGCGCTTTTATCGGAGCAGTATAGATTACGCCTTTGTTGTTTTCCATGCAGTCATTGATTATGTATTCGGCAATAAGAGTTTTTCCTGCGCCTGTCGGCGCGCTCACGATTACGGAATTGCCGCCCTTTGCATAATCTATAGCTTCCTGCTGGAATTTGTCTAACTGGAAAGAATGTTCCATAGTCATAAAAAATTAAACTGATAATATTATACCAGAAATCTTCAAATAATCTTTAGAAATGAATTGATGATATAAGATTATTTGTTAAACAAGACCGATATTATGTTTTTAGCAAGCCTTATGCTGTGCTTAATAATTCTTTTGTTGGACAGAATCGTTGGATGCCACCATTGAGGTTCGTTGGTGCAGAAGCAATTATTGGATATTTCTTTTCTGATTTTGTCTGCTTGATTGGAATTCCATATTTTTTTAAAATCATAGTTATGTTCTCGCAGGCTGCCGAAAGATTCCGTATGCTCGCAGGCCCCGATTAAGCCTTCATTGTCAATAAAGGCACCTGCGATACCGGCATAACATGCGCTCTGGCGTTTATTTTGAGTTATAATTCTGTATATATAGTCATACATCATAATTGTTCCGATTTTAATTGAAATATCGGTTTCAAATTTCCCTTTTAACATATCTGCCGCGTAAAGTTTAGTCCACTCTTTATAAATATTTAATTTTAAATCACGCTTGCAATCGGGGTCCCTAGGTACATCTCTTACCAGCAGCTGTGCTAAACAATCCGGCCGGGGTTTTAGATTGCTAAGGTATCTATAAATCTCAAATATTTTATCCTGATTAAAAGCGGAGAGCACAGTGTTAATTCCGACCTTAAGATTTTTGTATTTATTTTTTAAGCTCATTAATGATTGATAAGTTGCAATTGCCTGCTTGAAAGCTCCATTGGTGTTACGGATTTTGTCATGCTCATCAGAAATACCGTCAATTGAAACCTTAACTATTAAATGAACATTCGAGGAGTATTTTAAAAAGTTTTCTATTGTTACGATTGTGCTGTCTGTCAATTGCCCATTAGTAGAAATGTTAATTGTTTTTGGTTTGGAGAATTCATAAATACCTTGCAATATTTCACAGAAATCTTTTCTAAGAAAAGGCTCTCCACCAGATAAATAAAGATAGTCAAGCGGCCCTAAATTATAGAAAATTTGTTTTATTTCATCAACATTCAGGTCTTTCTTTCTGCTATTGCCTATTGCCCCTTTCGGGTTAGTGTCGAACCAATTAAAGCAATGTTTGCAGCGGCAGACGCATTGGTTGGTAACCAGAAAAGAAATTATACGGGGAGGATTTTTGTGGGTATATTTTTTTATTTCCACTCGAGGATTATGTTTGATGAAACTAATGCAGCTTATTGATTTTCTTTTGAATATTTTTCAATAACTTCTAAAATCTTGCAAGCCTCTGCCTTACCGGCATCGCTTGTCCCAACGCGCACAGCTATCCTTGATTCATTATCGCTGATTTTAAAAATCTCTATATACATAGTTTTTTCGTTGGTATATTTTCCTTTTACTACCGCAACATCCGGTTTAATAACTGCTTCCTCAAATTTTAGGTTTAAAGAAACCAGCGCCTTTTTTACAATTTCCAATGCTTTTATGTAAGAAACATTAAAATCCTGCTTTGCTTTCTGGGTTTCTCTTAAGCTTGCGGCAACAAAGATGCAGCCGGAAAAATTTAAGCAGTTCATTCCAAGAACAATAATTAATATTAACTTTTTAAACATAACCAAAATTTGTTTTAAAAATTTAAAAAAATTAAAACTGCCGGAGGAGGGAGTTGTATGCGGTGTTCGCGCAAAGCGAACTTTCTCCTTGCCGCATCCAACACCACAAACAAACAACCTTAAAATGTTCGTTGGCTTTTAAAACCATGCGAATAATATGAAAACTGCCGGAGGAGGGAGTTGTATGCGGTGTTCGCGCAAAGCGAACTTTCTCCTTGCCGCATCCAACACCACAAACAAACAACCTTAAAATGTTCGTTGGCTTTTAAAACCATGCGAATAATATGAAAACTGCCGGAGGAGGGAGTTGTATGCGGTGTTCGCGCAAAGCGAACTTTCTCCTTGCCGCATCCAACACCACAAACAAACAACCTTAAAATGTTCGTTGGCTTTTAAAACCATGCGAATAATATG